>MDTB01170399.1_pt1 | contig 14962 bp, 24 predicted proteins | sample 811161 | NCBI WGS metagenome assembly MDTB01 (sample SAMN05326650, study PRJNA326480) | marine metagenome | isolation source: seawater | place: Mediterranean Sea | collected 2009
AGCAGAATCACAATTGTATTAGAAGAAAAAAAGGAGAAAAATGGGCCAAAAAATTAATCCAATAGGTTTTAGACTAGGTGTAAACAGAGGTTGGGACTCAACTTGGTTTGCTAAGAAAAAAGATTTTGGTAAATTTCTTATAGAAGATTTTAAGATTAGAGAGTATATCAAAAAAAATATAACTAACTCTGGAGTTTCAGAAATTGTTATAGAAAGATCATCTAAAAAATGTACTGTTGCTATACACACTTCAAGACCAGGTTTTGTAATAGGTAAAAAAGGCTCAGATATTGAGAAGATAAAAAAAAATATTATGAAAATTACAGATAGTGAAGTTACTGTAAATATAAAAGAGATAAAAAAGCCAGAATTAAATGCTAATCTAGTTGCAGAAAATATAGCTCAACAGTTAGTTAAAAGAATTGCTTACAGAAGAGCGATGAAAAGAGCAATGCAATCTGCTATGCGATTAAATGCTAAAGGTATTAAAGTAATGTTAAGCGGCAGATTAGCTGGAAATGAGATAGCGAGAACAGAATGGTTACGTGAAGGAAGTATACCAGCACATACTTTAAGAGCTAATATAGATTATGGGTTTGGAGAAGCTCTAACTACATACGGTATAATAGGAGTGAAAGTCTGGATTTATAAAGGTGAATTATTTGATAAAGATGTCGAAAAACAAAAAGTTGAAAGGATGAAAAATGCTACAGCCAACAAGAACTAAATTTAGAAAAGCTTTCAAAGGAAGAATTCATGGAAAGGCATCTAGAGCTATAACTTTAAATTATGGACAATATGGTCTTAAAGCTGTTCAGCCTGATAGGGTAATAGGTAAACAAATTGAAGCAGCAAGAGTAGCATTAACAAGATATATGAAAAGAACAGGTAAAGTTTGGACAAGAATATTTCCAAATATTCCAGTATCAAAAAAACCTACGGAAGTTAGAATGGGTAAAGGGAAAGGATCTCCAGAATATTACGCGTGTAGAGTAAAACCAGGTAGAATAATTTTTGAAGTTGATGGTGTTACAGAAGAAGTTGCTAGGGAAGCTCTTTATAAAGCATCTGCTAAACTTCCAATTAAAACAAAATTTATAAGTAGATAAACATGAAAAAAAAGATAGATAAAAAAATAACTAAAGTTCAAGCAATAAAACAAATTGAATTGTTAAAAAAAGATTTATTTAATCTAAGATTTAAAAAAATAAACAATCAAATAGATAATCCATCTCAATTTTCTGAAATAAAAAAAAATATTGCTAGATTGTTTACAACTATTAAAGGTGTCAAATGACAAAAAAAATTCTAAAAGGAAAAGTAACCAGCGCTAAAAATAATAAAACCGTTGTAGTAGAAGTAACTAGAAAATTTAGACATCCTTTTTATGGCAAGATTATAAAAAGGTCAAAAAAATACCACGCTCATGATGAAAATAATAAATTTAAGGAAGGTGATGATATTTCAATTATAGAAAGCAAACCGATTTCTAAAAAAAAAACATGGCAGGTTATTGAAAAATGATACAAGTACAAACAGAATTAATGGTAGCTGATAACACTGGCGCAAAAAGAGTTGAATGCATCAAAGTCCTTGGTGGATCAAAAAGAAGATATGCAGGTGTTGGAGATATTATAGTAATAAGTGTTAAGGATGCTATTCCAAAAGGTAAGGTTAAAAAAGGTGCTGTTCATAAAGCTGTAGTTGTAAGAACTAAAAAAGAAATTTTCAGAGATGATGGTTCAAAAGTACAATTTGATACAAATGCTGTAGTTCTAACAGACGAAAAGGGTGAACCAATTGGCACACGTATTTTTGGTCCTGTAACAAGAGAGTTAAGAATTAAAGGACATACTAAAATAATTTCACTAGCACCGGAGGTTATCTAAATGATGCTTTTAAAAAAAGGTAATCAAGTAAAAATTTTAGTTGGAAAAGATAAAGGCAAAACTGGAGAAATTTTGGAGATTAATAGAAAATTAAACAAAGTTAAAGTAAAGTCGATAAATATGATAAAAAAACATTTAAAGCCTACTAAAGAAAACAAGGGTGGAATAGTTTCAAAAGAAAGTTTTTTACACCAATCGAATGTTAAAAACTTAGAGAAAGTAACTCAAAAAAAAAGGGGTATTAAAAAATGACACCAAGATTAAAAACGCAATTTGATAAAGATATAGTAAAGAATTTAATGACAAAATTAAATTATTCAAACAAGCATCAAGTTCCAAAATTAGTTAAAATAATTCTAAATATGGGATTAGGCGAAGATGCTTCTGATAATAAAAAAATGAAAGTCTGTTTAGAAGATTTATCTTTAATTACAGGACAAAAAGCTATGGTAACAAAATTTAAAAAATCAATATCAAATTTTAAAACAAGAAAAGGCTCCAATGCTGGTGTTAAAGTAACATTAAGAAGTACAAAAATGTATGAGTTTATTGATAGACTTGTAAATATAGCCCTTCCTAGAATTAAAGACTTTAGAGGTTTGAGTTCTAAAGGAATTGATAGTTCAGGTAATTACAGTTTTGGTATAAAAGAACATATTATATTTCCTGAAGTTAATTTTGATAAAGTTGATAAAATACGAGGTTTGGACATTACTATTGTCACGTCTGGTAAGACGAAAAAAGATACTTATGAGTTACTTAAAGAATTTAATTTCCCAATAACAGAAAAAAAAAACTGAGGTAAAATGGCAAAAAAAAGTGCAATACAAAAAAATCTAAAGAGAATTAAGTTAGCTAAAAGGTACGAAAAAAAAAGAGCTGCATTGAAAAAAATAATTAATAATAAAAAACTTGATTTAGCTGAACGTTTTGCCGCTCAATTAAAGTTAAATAAGCTTCCAAAAAATTCCTCTAAAATAAGAATAAGGAATCGTTGTGAGATCACAGGCAGACCTCATGGAGTATATAGAAAACTAAGAATTTCAAGAATTGCCCTAAGAGATATGGCTTCATCTGGTAAAATTCCTGGAATAACAAAATCGAGCTGGTAGGAGAAATATGACTTTAGTAGATCCAATAGGAGATATGTTTACAAGAATAAGAAATGGTCAAATGAGATCATTAAATCAAATTAATGTTCCCGCTTCAAAGTTTAGATTACAAATATTAGAAATTCTGAAATCAGAGGGATATATAACTAATTTTTATTTAGAAAATATTGAAAATAATAAAAAAGTTTTAAAAGTTGATCTAAAATACTATGAGGGAAATCCAGTTATAAAAGAAATTAAAAGAATTTCTAAGCCTGGTAGAAGAGTTTATTCTAGAGCCTCAAGTATACCAAAAATACACAATGGACTTGGTTTGGCAATTTTATCTACATCTAAAGGAGTTATGTCAGATGAGGAAGCTAGAAAAAATAAAATAGGTGGGGAAATAATTTGTAGGGTATTTTAATGTCAAAAATTGGAAAAAAAAATATAATTTTACCTAAAGAGTCTGCTATTAAAATAGAGGGAGGATCCTTAACTATAACCGGTCCAAAAGGATCACAGACATTATCTATTAATGATAAAATTTTTTCTTCAAAAATAAATGATAAAAATGAATTTGAAATAGCCCCATTAGAAAAAAAAACCAGCAAAGAAGTATCAATTATGTGGGGTACTTACAGAAGTTTAATTAATAATGCTGTTGTAGGAGTTTCACAGGGTCATGAAAAGATATTAGAGTTAAACGGGGTTGGATTTAGAGCGAATTTAAAGGGAGAAATACTTAATTTGCAGATAGGTTTTAGTCACGACATAAATTTTAAAATTCCTAAAGATATTAAAATAGTTGTTGAAAAACAAACTGTAATAAAGATAACCGGTACAAACAAAGAGCTAGTTTCTAAGACAGCTTCTGATATAAAATCTTTGAAACCAGTAGAACCATATAAAGGCAAAGGTATTAAGGAAAGAGGACAATTTGTTTTGAGAAAAGAAGGAAAAAAGAAATAAAATGAAAAAAATAATTACTGCAATTAAAAGAAAAAAAAGAACCAGAAAAAAATTAAGAAAAATTAGTTCTGAAAAACTAAGAATATCAGTTTTTAAATCTTTAAAAAATATATCCGCACAAATAATTGATGATAAAACTAAAAAAACCTTAGTTTCAGCTTCCTCTATTGAAAAAGATATAAAAAAAAATAAAAATAAAAAAGCTGAAAAATCAGTAATACTTGGTGAACTTCTAGCTAAAAGAGCAAAAGAGAAAAAAATTGAAAATGTTTACTTTGATAGAGGTCAATATAAATATCATGGAAGAGTTAAAGCATTTGCTGACTCATTACGAAAAAATGGATTGAAATTTTAAAATGGCAGATTATAAAAAAATAGAAAGTGAATATAAAGAAAAATTAGTTGCTATCAATAGGATAACTAAAGTTGTAAAAGGTGGACGTAGGTTTGGCTTTGCTGCTCTTGTAGTTGTAGGAAATCAAAAAGGTTCAATTGGTATAGGCCAAGGTAAATCAAAACAAGTTCCTGATGCAATAAAAAAAGCAACAGAGGTTGCTAAAAGAAATCTTGTTAAAGTTCCTTTAAAAGAAGGAAGAACTCTTCACCATGATGTAAAAGGAAAAAATGGCTCTGGAAAAGTATTTATGAGAGCTGCACCTGCTGGAACAGGTATAATAGCTGGTGGTGCGATTAGATCCGCGTGTGAAGTTTTAGGCATACAAGATGTTGTTGCAAAATCATTAGGATCTTCGAATCCACATAATGTACTTAAAGCCTGCCTAAGAGGATTAATGTCTCAAAGTTCACCAAAAATTTTGTCTGCAATAAGAGGGAAAAAAATATCAGAAATTATTTCTAAAAGAGAGAGCAATTCATGAAATTAAATCAATTAGCTAAAACTAATAAAAAAAAAATTAGAGTTGGTAGAGGAATAGGAAGTGGTAAGGGAAAAACTTCTGGGCGGGGTCATAAAGGTCAAAAATCAAGATCTGGAGTTGCTATTAAAAGTTTTGAGGGTGGTCAAATGCCACTTTATAGAAGATTACCTAAAAGAGGTTTTAAACCTCTTTATAAAAAAACAATTGCAATATTAAATTTATCATCAATACAAACTATTATTGATAACAAAAAAATAAAACAAGATGACTCTATAGATTTAAAATTCTTACAGAAAAATAATATTATTAATAAAAAGTATCTTAAACTGAAGATCTTAGGTAAAGGAGATTTAAAAGAAAAAATTGATATAATTACAAATTATGTATCTAAGGAAGCCAAAAATAAAATTGAAAAAGCTGGTGGAAAACTAAGCATATTAAAAAAATAACTTATTATGTCTAGTGAAAATATAAATGCAGGAGCATTCAGTCAGGCCAGCGATCTTAAAAATAGGATTATTTTTACAATACTTATCTTAATTGTATACCGATTAGGTACATATGTGCCTTTATCTGGAATCGATCCTGTTGCCTTGAAAGAAGTAATGAGCACTAGTCAAAAAGGACTTCTTGGAATGTTTAATATGTTTTCGGGTGGCGCAGTAACAAGAATGGCTATATTTGCTTTGGGTATAATGCCATATATTTCATCTTCAATTATAGTTCAATTATTAACAGGAGTTTCAGATTATTTTAAAAGTTTAAAAGATCAAGGTGAAATAGGAAGACAAAAAATAACTCAAATTACCAGATATGGAACAGTTTTAATTGCATGCTTACAAGGTTATGGAGTTTCCGTAGGGCTTGAAAATGCTGGAGGACTAGTAACAGAACCTGGATTATATTTTAGATTAACAACAACGATATCTTTAGTAGCTGGTACAACATTTCTAATGTGGTTAGGAGAGCAAATTACCGCTAGAGGTGTTGGAAATGGAATTTCACTAATAATTTTTTCTGGTATTGTTGCAGAGATACCTAGAGCTTTAGCATCGACTTTTGAATTAGGTAGAACGGGTGCTCTCTCAGCAATTATGATTGTTGGAATTTTTATTTTAGTAATTTTAACAGTTTTATTTATTGTTTTTTTTGAAAGAGCTATGAGAAAGATTTTAATCAATTATCCTAAAAGGCAAGTAGGAAATAAAGTTTATGGAGGAGAGTCTTCTCATTTACCCCTTAAAATAAATACAGCAGGAGTTATACCAGCAATTTTTGCTTCAGCAATTTTACTTTTACCAGTAACTCTATCGAATTTTGGTTTTTCAGAATCAGATTTTTTTATAAAGGTTTCATCTATGTTTACTCAAGGACAGCCTTTATATATGCTTTTATACGCATCTGGGATAATTTTTTTCTCTTTCTTCTATACATCGATTGTTTTTAATCCAAAAGAGACGGCAGAAAATTTACGAAAATATGGAGGATATATTCCCGGAATAAGACCTGGTGAAAGATCTGCTGAATACATTGAAAGTATATTAATTAAATTGACAACAATTGGATCTCTTTATCTTACATTTGTTTGCTTGCTTCCAGAATTTCTAATCTCTAAATATCCAATACCTTTCTATTTAGGCGGAACATCTATCTTAATTGTTGTTGTTGTTGCTATGGATACCGTTACTCAAGTGCAAACTAGATTGATGAGTTCACAGTATGAGTCGTTAATAAAAAAAACAAAATTTGGTAAGTAATTAAGAATGAATATAATAATATTTGGCCCCCCAGGTGCAGGTAAGGGAACTCAATCCAAATTTATTGTAAATAAATATAATTTATTTCAATTATCAACTGGTGATTTATTAAGAAAAGAAATTAAAGAAAAATCAGAAATAGGTTCTAAAATTGCATCTATAGTTAATGCTGGATTTTTAGTTTCAGATGATATTGTTAGCAAATTAATTGAAACTACAATTTCTAATAAAAAATATAATAAAAGAATTGTATTTGACGGATATCCTAGAAATATAGCACAAGCAAAAAATTTAAATATTTTATTAAATAAATATCATCAAAAAATTGAATTAGTTTTAAAATTAAATGTCTCAATTGATACAATCAAAAAGCGGGTGTCTGGTAGAAGTGTATGCTCTATGTGCGGTAAAATTTATAACGAATTTTTTAATCCCGCGCCAATTAATACAGATTGTTGTTCTGGTAAATATCTTCAAAAAAGAGGTGACGATACAGTAGAAATTGCTGTCAGAAGGTTTAATACATACGAAAAAGAAACGAAGCCTATTTTCGATTTTTATGAAAAAATGAAACTCTTAAAGGAAGTTAACGGTGAAAGTGAAATTAATCTTATTTATGAAGAAATTAGCCAAATAATTGACTCTATAGAGGCTTGACTTTAAGTGATTTCGCCATATAAATACGTTTTTAAACATTAACCCATTAATTTATGGCTCGTATAGCAGGGATAAATATTCCACAAAATAAAGTTGTCAGTATAGCATTAACATATATTCATGGCATAGGATTACATTCATCACAAAATATTTGCAAAAAATTAGATATTCCCACAACAACAAGAGTGAATCAACTTACAGAAGATCAAGTTTTAAAAATAAGAGAATATATAGATGCTAATCATAAAGTAGAGGGTGATCTTCGAAGAGAAATTTCTGTTAACATCAAAAGATTAGTAGATTTAGCTTCTTATAGAGGCAGTCGGCATAAAAAAAAATTACCTGTTAGAGGACAGAGAACTCATTGTAATGCTAGGACCAGAAAAGGTAAAGCAATAGCTATAGCAGGAAAAAAATTAACTCCACTTAAAAAATAAAAATGAATAAAAAAATAGAGACTAAAGATAAAAAACAAGAGACTGAAAAAGTTGATCTTAAAAAAAAGGAACCACAATTTAAAAAAAAGAAGAAAATAAAAAGAAATATAACTTCTGGGATAGCTTATGTTAACTCAACATTTAATAACACAATAATTTCAATTGCTGATGAAAATGGAAATGTAATCTCTTGGTCTTCTGCAGGTGCAAAAGGTTTTAAAGGCTCAAGAAAATCTACACCTTACGCTGCACAAGTAGCCGCAGATGATGCTGGTGCTAAAGCATATGAAGAAGGATTAAGAATTTTATCTGTTCAAGTAAAAGGACCTGGATCAGGTAGAGAAACAGCTTTAAGATCATTACAATCAAGAGGATTTAAAATCATATCAATAAAAGATACAACACCTATGCCCCATAACGGAGCTAGACCACCAAAAAGAAGGAGAGTGTAAATGCAAGCTACATCAAATGTTATAGATAAAAATTGGAAAGCATTAATTAAACCGAATAAATTAGAAATTACAAGTAATGAGGATAAAACAGTTGCAAAAGTTATCGCTGAACCTTTAGAGAAAGGTTTTGGACAAACAATAGGAAATTCTCTTAGAAGAATTTTATTATCTTCTATTCAAGGAGCTGCAGTTACAGCTATTCAAATTGATGGAGTTTTACATGAATTCTCCTCAATTAAAGGTGTTAGAGAAGATGTTACAGACATAGTTTTAAATGTTAAAAACTTAGCTATTAAATCAACCGCTACAGGTCCTAAAAAAATTATTTTAGATATAAAGGGTCCAAAAGAAGTTAAAGCTAAAGATATTGAATTAAACTCAGATATTGAAATTTTAAACCCAGATCAAACGATATGTAATCTAGATGAAAAAACTAATTTTCATATGGAATTAATTGTTAATAATGGAAAAGGATATGTACCTGCTAAAAAGAATAAATCTGAAGACAATCCTTTAGGACTTATTTCTATAGACTCACTTTTTAGTCCCGTTAAAAAAGTTTCTTTTTCTATAGAAAACACTAGAGCAGGTAGTGCTTTAGATTATGATAAATTAATAATGACAGTTGAGACAAATGGGACCGTTGCTGCAGAGGATGCTATTGCATACTCAGCAAGAATTTTTCAAGATCAACTGGCTATGTTTGTTAATTTTGACGATCCAAAAGAAGTAATCCAAGAAACTAAATCTACTGAGCCGGAATTTAATAGAAACTTATTAAGAAGAGTTGAAGAGTTAGAGTTATCAGTTAGATCAATGAATTGTTTAAAAAATGACAATATAATTTACATTGGTGATCTAGTTCAAAAAACAGAACCAGAGATGCTTAGAACTCCAAATTTTGGTAGAAAATCACTTAATGAGATTAAAGAAGTGCTTAATACAATGTCTTTATATTTAGGCATGGAAATACCTAATTGGCCACCAGATAATATAGCTGAATTATCAAAAAAACTTGAAGAAAACGCATATTAAAAATGAGACATGGAATAGGGTATAGAAAACTTAACAAAACTGGCGAGCATAGAAAAGCATTATTTAAGAATATGCTTAACTCTCTAATTAAGTATGAACAAATAATTACTACTTTACCAAAAGCTAAAGAACTAAAGCCACAAATTGATAAAGTTATTACTATTGGTAAAAAAAATATTTTAAGTAATAAAAAAAGACTTTTTTCAAAATTACAAGACAAAAAATCTGTAAGTAAAGTTTTTGATGAACTTTCAAAAAGATATATCAAGAGAAACGGAGGATATTCTAGAGTTTTAAAAGCTGGATTTAGAACTGGAGATGATGCTCCAATGGCAGTAATTGAACTAGTAGATAGAAATCCTGAAGCAAGAAGGATTGATAAACCAAAAAAAGTAGAAACAAAAGAAAAAAGCAAAGAAACAGAAAGTAATCTAAAAAAAGCAACTAAGTAGAAAACCAATATTCTACATGCCTCAAAAATATAAAGTTGATATAGGCTATTTTAATTCACGGCTAGATAAATGGTTTAAAGCTAAAATAGCTAATTTACCTCAATCTTTAATAGAAAAGATTATAAGACAAAAAAAAATAAAAGTTAATAAAAAAAAAACAAAAACATCATATAGGTTAAAAGAAAATGATATAATTGAAATTTATAATATTTCAAATTTAAAAATTAATGAAACTATTAAAAAAATTAAGTTTGTACCTAGCAAAAAAGAAGTTGATGGATATAACGACTTAATATTAGAGGATAATGAAAATTTTATAGTCCTCAACAAACCCAGTGGAATTCCAGTCCAAGCAGGAACAAAATCTTTTAAAAACATAATTGATCTTTTAAACAATAGTAAATATTTTGAAAATTCCAAACCATATATAGTTCATAGATTAGATAAAGAAACTTCGGGTGTATTAATTGTCGCTAAAAATAGAGAATATGCTCAACTATTTACCTCTTTATTTAGAATAAGAAAAATTCATAAAACTTATATAGCTATTACCTATGGCAAAGTTTCTAAAGATATTAAAACTATGCAAGATGATCTTATTTCTTATGATAATGAAAAAAGAAAAATTCAAAAAGCCATTTCCCATATAAAAGTCATAAAATCTAATCAAAACTTTTCATTTGTTGAACTTAATCCAATTACTGGTAGAAAACATCAATTAAGAAAACAATTATATAATATTGGCAATCCTATTATAGGTGATGATAAATATTTTTTAAATAAAAGATTAGGACAAATTAAATTTAAAAGTAAAAAACTTATGTTACATGCTTACAAGATTAAATTTATGATCAATGATGTAAAATATAATTTTAAAGCACAATACGACCAGAATTTTGAAAAGTTTTTAAAAATTAAATTGTAAACAACTTTTTTAAAAAAATATTTTTCAAATTTTCATTCACTTTATTTATTCTACATTTTTTTTCTCGTCTTAAAGAAGTGATTTTTTTATTATTAAGACCACAGGGTATAATTTTAAAATATTTATCCAAATCATTATTAATATTGATTGAACATCCATGATAAGCAACCCATTTTTTTACTTTGACACCTATTGCTGCTATTTTCTTATTTTTGATCCAAATGCCGATATTTTTTTTATCTGCTCTCGCTTTAATTTTATATATCTTTAAAAAATCAATTATACTATTTTCAATTTTATTTATTAATTTTCTTATATCTTTTTTTCTTTTATTTAAGTCGATAACAAAATACACAATTTTTTGACCTGGATTATGTAACGTAATTTTTCCCCCTCTATTAGTTTTTATTATCTTGATTTTTTTATCCAATATCTCATTTTCATTATATCTAACACCAGCTGTATATGTAGTTGGATGCTCTAATATCCATAAAAGCTCTTTTTTTTTATTGTTTTTTACATCTAAAACTCTTTTTTCCATAAATTTCATGGCATATTTATAGGTTATTAGTGTTTTGCTTATTTTAATTTCTATGTGCATTTAAATTGAATTTTATCATTATATGAACTAATAGTCACAAAAAAACAATCAGGAATTTTTATGAGTTTAATAAAATCAATAGGTGAAAAAAAAGTAAATTTCGATTTTAATAAAGATTTTATCAATATATTTACAGATAAGATAAAAAATTCTGATATGAAATTTATCAATCAGACATTAAAAGATTTGCACCCTTCAGATGTAGCAAATTTAATCGAAAATTTATCTACAGATACGAGAACTAAACTAATAGAAATTGAAGATTTTGATATTGATCCTGAGATATTTATAGAAATTAATGAGTCAGTTCAAAGCGAAGTGCTGCAACTTCTATCTACAGACTCAATTGCTAAAATACTAAAAAGATCAGAGTCAGATAACGCTATTGCTATTTTAGAAAATCTTGAGACTGAAAAGAAAAAAAGTGTTTTAGATAAACTACCACCTAAAGATAGGTTTTTGTTAGAAGAAGGACTCAGTTATCCCGAAGACTCTGCAGCTCGTATCATGCAAAGAGAATTTACAGCTGTGCCTAGTGATTGGTCTGTTGGTCAAACAATTGATTATTTAAGAGAAAGCAAAGATTTACCATATGAATTTTTAGAAATTTTTATTGTTGATAATGAATTTAAACCTATAGGTATTGTTCCTTCATCAAGAGTATTAAGAACTCCTAGAGAAAAAAAAATGAATGCAATAATGCGTCAGATGCCAGTTTTAATTTCAGTAAATATGGATAAAGAAGAAGTTGGTCATTACTTTGAAAATTATAGTTTAGTGTCAGCAGGTGTAGTAAATAAAAATAATAAATTAGTTGGTATGATAACTGCTGACGATATTGTAACAGTTGTTCAAGAAGAAGCTGAAGAGGACGCTCTTAGATTAGCTGGTGTTGGAGATGAAGAAATAACTGACAGTGTGTTAGTTAAAACAAAAAAGCGTTTTAATTGGCTTTTATTAAATCTTTTTACAGCGCTTTTAGCTACATGGGTAATAAGTAAATTTGGAGCATCAATAGAACAAATGGTAGCGCTTGCATTTTTAATGCCTATAGTTGCATCTATGGGTGGAAATGCAGGCATGCAAACTTTAGCAGTCACTATTAGAGCTATCGCTACAAAAGAATTGTCAGCTGGAAATTTTAATAAAGTTGTAGGAAAAGAATTTCTTATTGGTATTTTAAATGGAATTATTTTTGCATTTATTACAGCTATAATAGTTTATTTTTGGTTCAATGAAATAAATTTAGCTTTATTAATAAGTGTTTCAATGATTTTGAATATGTTAGTCGCTGGCCTTTTTGGAATTTTAGTACCTGTGTCATTAAAAAAACTTAACATCGATCCGGCTTTAGCCTCAAGTGTTTTTGTAACAACTATAACTGACGTAATTGGATTTTTATCTTTTTTAGGGATAGGATCATATTTTCTTTTAAATTAAACATTATCTATTAATCTTATCTTATCAATATAAAAAGCTATAAATATATTAAAATTTTTTTTTGGGTTAATTTCCTTTTTAAAAGTTTTTATATTTAAAGAAACTAAATATTGAATATTTTTAATATTTAATTTTTTTATTTTATTCCTTAATTTTTCTAAGTTAATTTTCTTATTATTCTTTTTATAAAATATCTTCTCTTTTTTGATTAATTTAATTATTTTAGAAGCTAAAAGTAATTGTTTTTTATTTAAATTTTCATTTCTTGTAGAATAGGCTAATCCATTTTTATCTCTCATTGTTTTACATTCAATAATACTTGTTTTTATATTGTTTTTTTCTATATGTTTTTTAATCAGATAAATTTGTTGAAAATCTTTTTTCCCTAAAAAAATATATCTTGGTTTAATTATCTCTAAAAATCTATCAACCGCATCAATTACACCTTTAAAATGTCCTGGCCTAAATTTTCCACATAATTTTTTTTCAAATTTATCAATATGTATTTTATTTTTTGTTTTAAACGCAAATAAATCTTTAAATGTGGGCAGATATAAATAATCGGGATTAATTTTTTTAAGTATCAATAAATCCTTTTTTATATTTTTTGGATATTTAAAAAGATCCTTTTTAGAGTTAAACTGCTTTGGATTAACGAATAGACTAACGATTACTTTTTTGGTTTTATTTTTTGCTTTTTTGATTAAAGATAAGTGACCTTTATGCAATCCACCCATAGTTGGCACAAAAGATAAATTTTTGTTATATGAGATTAATTCTTTAAGTTTATGTCTATTTTTAATTATTTTCATTTATAAATTCTAATGATAATACTATGTAAAGATTCTTATGATAAAACAAGCAATTATTCCACTAGCAGGATTAGGCACAAGAATGTTGCCTTTGACTAGCGTAATACCAAAAGAGCTTCTCCCAATAAATGGAAGGCCAAATCTAGATTATATTTTAGAGGAATGTATTGAGGCTGGAATAAATCAATTTATCTTTGTTATTTCTAAGAAAAAAAGAAATATTAAAAAATATTATTTTAATGATAAATTTTATAAGAAAATAATAAATAAAAAAAAAGATCCTAGAATTAAAAAAGTATTTACTAAATTAAAAAAATATCAAAAAATGATAAAATTTGTTTATCAAAATAATCCAAAAGGAACTGGTGATGCAGTTTTAAAATGTTCGAGATTGCTTAAAGGAACACATTTTTTGATGCTACTACCAGATGATTTAATTATAAAAAAAAATTGCACGAAAGAAATGATTAGTTTGCACAATTTAAAAAAAAGTTCCATAATCGCAACTAAAACGGTTCCTAAAAATACTGTTTCAAGATGGGGAATTATTTCAAGAAAAAATATTAAAAAAAATTATTTTCAAATAAAAGATATAATAGAAAAACCAACTCAGAAAGAAGCTCCTTCAAATTATGCGGTAATTGGTAGATATATACTTCCAGTAAAAATAATTAAAGAAATTAAAAAATTAAAACCTGGTAAAGGAAATGAAATACACATAACGGATGCTATAAAAAAATTGATTACTAAAGGAGAAACTTTTCATGCGAATATTTTTAAGGGTAAATATTTAGATTGTGGAACTTTAAATGGATATATCAATTCAGGAATTCAAATATTTAAGGGAAAATAAATGAAACTATGCATGATAGGAACTGGTTACGTTGGATTAGTTAGCGGAGTCTGCTTTGCTGACATAGGAAACCAGGTTGTTTGCGTTGACAAAGATAAAACCAAAATAAATAAACTTAATTCTGGAATTTCACCGATCTATGAACCAGGATTAGATGAATTAATAAAAAAAAATTTTACAGCTAAACGTCTCTCATTCACTACTAATATCGATAAAGCTATTAGCACATCAGATATAATTTTTATATGTGTAGGAACACCTACAATAAAAGGATCGATCAAAGTTAATTTATCTTTTGTTTATAAATGTACAAAAGAAATATTAAGATATTCAAGGAGAAAAAAAATTATTGTAACTAAGTCTACTGTACCAGTAGGAACAGGCGATGAGATTGAAAAAATTTTAAAAAAAAAGAAAAAACTTTTTACGGTTATCTCTAATCCTGAATTCTTACGAGAAGGTGAAGCAATACGTGATTTTAGATACCCTGATAGAATTGTAATAGGGTCTAATGAAAAAAAAGCTTTTAATATTATGAGAAAACTTTATTTACCATTAACTAACAAGGGGTCAAAATTTTTTACTACTTCAAGAAGAGGAGCTGAGCTAATAAAATATGCATCAAATGCTTTTCTTGCAACCAAAATTACTTTTATTAATGAACTTGCTAACTTGTGTGAAAAATCTGGAGTAAATATAGAAGATATTTCA
>MDTB01065423.1_pt1 | contig 14959 bp, 6 predicted proteins | sample 811161 | NCBI WGS metagenome assembly MDTB01 (sample SAMN05326650, study PRJNA326480) | marine metagenome | isolation source: seawater | place: Mediterranean Sea | collected 2009
AATTAATAAAGTCATATGAATAACTATCTTTCGCAGCTTTTACAATTGATTTATTATTTACAATATCTACTCCATACGAGATATTTTCTTTCACAGTTGCATTAAATAAAAAGGTATCCTGACTTACGATTCCAATTTTCTCTCTTAATTTTTCTAATGGTATATCTTTTATATTATTTTTACCTATCTTTATAGAACCACTATCTGGATCATAGAGCCTTAATAATAATTTAGCTATTGTGGTTTTTCCAGACCCTGTATCACCAACGATTCCAATAGTTGAGCCAAATGGTATGGTTACATTAAATTTTTCAAATAGTGGTTCTCCTTTAGGATATCGAAAACTGAGCGATTCAAAACAAATATCTGATTTTAAATGGTTAACATGGATTGGATTTGAGTTATTTTTAATTTTAATTTTAGTATTCATTAAATCAAAAATTCTTCTGCTTGAAGCCATAGATCTTTCAAAATCATCCACAAGTATTGAAAGACTTGTAAAAGGCCATAAAAATCGCTGAGTTAAAAATACAAGAACGCTATAAGATCCAACAGCTAATGTTCCTTTCAAAGCCATAGAGCTTCCAATTAAAATTGTTCCTAAAAACCCTGCAAGTACCCCCATCCTAATAACGGGATTAAAAGCACTATTAATTGATATTGCTTTTATATTTTCTTTTTGATATTGTTCGCTTAATTGTGTTATAGTATTTTTTTCTTGGGTATAAGTCATAAAACTTTTTATTGTTTGGATTCCAAGAAGGTTATTTACAATTGATGAATTAATGATTCCAGCTTTATCTCGAACATTTTTATAAATAGGTGAAAGTTTTTTTTGGAAAATAAAACTAACAAAAAATATTATAGGTACTGGTAGAATTGCTATAGATGCAATAAGCGGAGAAATATAGAAAAAGATTAAACCTATACTTATGGTTGAAACTGTTACTTGAATAATTTGATTAATTCCATTATTTAAAAATTTTTCTAATTGATTAATATCGTCATTTAAAATGGCACTAATATCGCCTGTCATTATTGACTCGTGCCAACTATTATCTAATTTTTGTGTGTGATCATATGCTTCTACACGCAAAGCATGTTCGACTTTTTGAGCTAAGCTTCTCCATCTAATTAAATACAGGTATTCAAAAGTAGACTCTAATGCCCAAATAATAAAAGTAGTCGCACCTAAAAACATTACCTGGCTTGATATAGATTGAAAGCCTAGCGATGAAACAAAACTGTCATTTTTCTTAACGACAAGATCTACTGCCACTCCAATTAATATTTCAGGTGCAATATCAAATAGTTTATTTACAAAAGAATAAAGACTTCCTAAATAATAATCTCTTTTCCACGGTGTAATGTATTTTTGAAGTTCATTTAGTGCTGAGAGGGAGTTGTTGTGTTTTTTCAAGTTTATTTTTTATTGTTAAATAGATTTCTTCAATACAATAGTATTTTTTACAATTTAAAAAATTATATCTGTAATCTATGTGTACAACTAGATAAAATTATTATGCTTAATAATAAGGAAATCAATTATTAATTACAATATGTGCATTTTTTAGTTTATAATCTATAATGTATAAATTATACATAAATTAGCCCATATAATGGAAAAAGTTTAGGGTTTTATTTTTGGGCAATGCTTAGTTTATGTTCAATGGGCGATGCCCATTATCTTGTATATCACGTTTTATTTATATGGGCACAATTAAATATTATTAGATTTTTATCAAATAGAAAATTTATAAATTCTTGATAATAATAAAAAATACAAAGATATATTATGCATTATAATTTTTTTTTACAGATAAAATTTATAAAAATATATATAAGTGCTAATCCTAACAATATGGATAAAAAATTAACTGAAATTATTGTTGCTTGTAATTAAAAAGATTCCTTGTAATTTATAGTTGTAATAAGATAAATTAAACAAATTACTTTTTCCGAGGTAATTAATGATGCGGAGTCATATTATATATAGGAACATAATTTTAGCTGTAGAGATATGACTTTGCATTTGTTATAAACGTAACAAATGTAAAATGAATTTAAAAAAAACAGATAAGGTTTTTATAACCGATAAAAAGGTTATCAAACTTTTAAATAAACCTTTAATACGTGATATCCTTAATTGCCTAAGCGATAAACCAAAAACAGCTACAGAAATCGCTCTATTAGTATCGTTTCCAAAAGATAAAATTTATTATCATATTAAAAACTTAATATCATATGATATTCTATATATTTCGAATGTTAGGAAAGTTAATGGTGTAAATCAAAAAACCTTCTTTCCTACCTCAAAAAAATTTATTACAGTACCTGTTAATGAAAATACAATAAACAAAATACAATCCGTAAGCGAACCTTCATCTAGTACTAACCTTATCAAAGAATCTGAAAATGTTAACAATAAAAAAATAAAAGTTATAACTAGGAAACTTCAGAGACGTAGGAGGATAGAGCGTAGAATTTTATTACGAAGGCAGTATATCACAAGGCGAAACGCTACTAAAAACTTATTTAAAGGATATGAAAGACGTAAGATTGATGAACAAAGAACACAAATAGACCAGCGAATTCAAATAGAAAGAAGAGAGATTTATGATAGGAGAATTATTGATCTAAATGAAAATAAGCATCTTGAGGAAAAACTCTTTTTAAAAAAACAAAAGAAAGATACAAACTTTTCAATCCCTTATAAAAACTATTTATTAAAAATGAGGGGTGTTAAACAAGCCTTATCTTTTGTTTATGATGGAAAATTTGTAACCGTATTACACTGCAAACTCTCAAAAATTGGTTTCGAAATTTTCAGTTCCCATAAATATGAATTTCCTCTTATTGAAAAAGGTTTTGCAATTCATACCCTTCCAGAATTTATCATTAATATAACAGATCAAATTATTAGTGAAAATAAAATAGGAAAACTCTTTATAAGTATTCATTCCGAGTATCATCAATATGAGATGACATATTTGACAAATGATAAACGCAACAATAAAAAAACTATTAATAAGATTTTTGAAAGTTTTTCATTACAAAATGAAGATATCATTAGTGATATTAAAAATGATAAAACTGGTCAAACCTCAATTATATACACTAAGCAGAAGAAAACGGTAAATGAAGATGTTTTAAAGCTCAAGGAACATGGAGTAAATATTAGGTATAATACTTCTATTCCCAAAATTATTTACAACTTATATACATATTATAATCTTAATGAAGAAAAAAACATTACGTTACTTTGCTATATAGGTAATGAAAAAACACATATTATTATTTGCAAAAATAAAACAATCATAGGGTCTTCAGACTTTCCAAAAGGGTTAAATTTCTTTTTAAAGAGGTTGATGGGAATTTCTACTAAATCATCAATAGGTGACCAAATATATTTTGATGCTGCTCATTATTTATCTTTCTATGGTATCAAAATGGAACCAGCTGAAGATGTATTGATAGATGGCTTTTCAAATGTAAAAGCACAATCTATGATTGCTGAATTACTAGATACGTATAAAAATGATCTACAAAAATCAATTGAATTGATATATGGTACAAATATTTATCAGAAAGAAGAAATTATTTCCAAAGCTTATATTTGTGGACCTGGAAGTCATATAAAAAATTTAAATACAAACTTTACTCAAATTCTAAAATGTGGAGTAGAGAGTTTGGCAAAGATAAATGATGATTTTTTAAGAAAAGCAAAAATTAGGAAAAGTGATTTTTTATTCAATATTAATAAAAATAAAATATTCAAAAAAAGAGAGAACTCTAATAGTAGTCTAAATTCAATTAAAAATACAATTCAAAAGAAAAAGATAGCAATAGAAGCAATTAAAAGTCCAGAAAGCGTTAAATACAAATTGGCGAGACTTGAAATTGAAAAAAGTACCAAAATCAAATCAATTGACCAAGCAACAAAAAAATTAGTCCACACTGCAAAAGAATTTAAAGAAGTAAAACGGGAATTTACATCCCAGCACAAGATTTTAAATGATGATTTCTCTATAGTTACAAAAGATTTAGAAGATAAAGGTGCAAGATTAATAAATAATTATAATTTGCAGGATCAATTAAAAGAAAAAATTTCAGAAATTGAGTATGGATATGATCAAAATTCAAAGAAAAATAAAAATTTAAAACAAGGCTATAAAAACCAATACCAGACAAAAATTAAATCTGCAACAAATTCTAGATATAAGTTTTCAGAAGAAAAAGAAGAGCTTGAAAGTAAAATTGATTCAATAGAACAACAAATAATTAAAAAACAGGACGAACTTCAATATAATAATATAAAACTTGATAATGGTCAGTCTGAATATGCTACTTTTGAATACTTAAAGGACTCTATACAACGAACCGCAAATGCATTTAAAAAATCTTTCATTGATAAGGTTAGAGCCCTAGAAGATGTTTCTGATAAAGATTTAAACAGTTTGAACGAAGCTAGTTATTTAATTGTTCAAAATACGAAAAGAGTAAATGAGATTAAAGAATCATTTGACGCCTCAATTAATGGTGTAATAGATCAGACTCAATTTATAGATGAAGATAGAGGTGACTCCACGAAAAAAAATTTAATGAAGCTCTTATCAATGATTTTAGAGGTACCGGATGCAGTGATTGAGTTAAAAACATTTTTTTCTACAGTAATAAAAATTAATGAAGATCAAAAAGAATTAACTGAAAGAAAGCAAACAATAAAAAATCAAATAAAAAAATCGAATTTAAACCAAAAAGAAATAAAAAGATCATTGCAACTTATAACAAACGAGATCAACAGTATTGAAAAAGATATAAAACAAAAAGAAGATAAAAGAGCTGGGCTAAAAGATTTATTGATATTTGTTCGAGAAAGTATTCAAATGTTAAATGATATAGATCATCAAAATCACCTAATGGCTGAATTGAAGAAACAAATAAAATTGAATAACAATGAGATTAAAGATCTAGAAAAAGATATAAAAAAAATAAAAGATGAAGTTGAAAGTAAAGAAGATGAAAATAGTAAAATTAATATAGACATGAAAAGAGCTCAAAAAAGGAACAATCATGAGCTTAATTCAAAAGAAAAAGATTTAAAAAAATTAGAAATAGAGAATAACAACCTATCAGAAAAAATTGAAGAGCAGGTTCATTTTATTAAGCATGCTAAAATAGAAGTTACAGAATCAGAAAACAGTTGTGTTCAACTAGAAAAAAATATTCTTAATAAAAAAAGTGATTTAGAAGACCTTAATGAGGAAAAAATGGCTGTTTCTGAGAAATATTCGAAAGAAGAAAGCATCATTTCTAATCAATTTGGAAAACAAATCATTATTATAAAACAAAATAAAAACCAAAAGATAAAAGAATCAGAAAAAACAAAGAACAGTACAATAAAGACCTTTTTCGAGAAAGAAAAAGCTACGCTGAAGAAAAAAAGAAAGTCAATAAATGCATATTTACTTCAATTGGATAAAGATAAAGATATAGCCGAAATAGATAAAGAAAAAACTGATAAAGCATTAACGGAAAAAAAGAGGAAATTAATTCCTGAAATATCAAAAAACCGGGAATCTATAAAATTATTTTTTAGAGATTTAAAAAAGGGAAGAAAAATTGAAGAAAAACTAATAAATCTTGAAAATAAAAAATCAGAATGGGATTTGCTTCTAAGGCAAGAAGAAGAAAGACATAAAAATAGAGTTACTATTCTTCAAGAAAGTATTAATAGAAAAAAAGCACCATCCTACGTTGCATTTGTTAAAGAAGGTATTTCTAAATTTAATAAGGGCGGAGATTCAGAAAGAATTGCTAAATCTATGGCTGAAGAAAGTATTAATTTAGATTTAGAAGAGATAAAAAAAGAGCAAACTTCGTTTAATCTATTTAAAGCAAGATATGATATATTTATGAAAAAATATCGAAAAAGTCATCGTGAAGTATCTGCCAAAATAAAACCTTTTGGAGGAAGACAAAAAGCTATCCGACAAAAAATAAAAGCGGCAGAACTCAAGATTACTAAATCTGAAAATACCATTCAACAGTTGTCAGAAAAGCTAGAAAATAAAAATGCTCTTTTTCAAAAGAAGAAGGATTCTTTAGATAATTATATTGTACAAGGGCAGGAAGATATTAAAAAATTAGACATTCAATTAATTAGGATTCCTGAAAAAAGATCTCGAGCTGAATATGATATTGACACTAAAACAGCAATGAAAGTTGCATCATACGATAAAGAATTAGAAGAAATAGAAAGAGATTATAAAAGTTTATTAAGTGATTTAAATGCACAATTTCAAAATGAAAAAATTATCATAGAAACGTCAAAAATTGAGAACGAAATATTAGAAGACCTCGAAGAAATTGAGAAAACGAATGGTAGTATTCACGAATTAAAAAGCAACATAAAAGACGCAAAGCAATTACACCAGAGGCTTGAGCGAAAATTAAAAAGAGAACAAAAAAGAACATTAGAATATAGAAATTTAATTAGTATTAATGAAGTTAAGAATAGATCAATTGAAGATGATTTGGCTCTAAGATACGATTTAAATGTAAAAAAATTACTTAAAGAACAAAGCGTATTAATTAATAGTATTAATAAATACGATGATCTAAATGAGCAGATCAAAAATAAAACTTCTGAAATAGAAGAAGTCCAAACAAAAACTATTTATTTGCAGGAAAAAGTTCAAAAGTCATTAGAGAAGAATAAAGATGAGCTTTTGAAATATCCATCTAAGAAAATATTAAATAAATCAAATTTAAAAAATCATATGGAGTTTATGCTTCAAATTGAAAAAGATTTAATTAGAAATTTAGAGCAATCTGAAAATTTTATTTATAAAATAAATTCTTCACTAGACAGAAAGAAAGAAGACCAAACAAACTTCCAAAGGAACATAAACCTAATTATAAATGACTTATCTTATTTTAAAGATGATCAAATAAAGATAGAAAAAACAATCCAAACTAATTCAAAATATTTGAAAGATATTAAAAGTGAATATTATAAAACATTAGATCTAATCTTAAATGTCAAAGAATCTTATCCTCCTGCTAAATTATTAATTAATGAAAGAATTTCAATAGTCCAAACACTGATTGATTTAAAGTTAAAAGCCTCAGAAACATTCGAATCAGAAATTGATGATTTAAAAAATAATTTACGAAAATTTAAAGTAGATATAGCTTTAATTGATGAAGAGTTATCAAAAGTTAATTTCCAAATGAAAGTGGCCCTTGAAAAATCATTTTATGAAGACGAAAATAACGAGGAGGTATTTGACTGGGGTATTGATAATGACCACATAGAGAGTTATTCGAGCATTGCTAAACTAAAATCAAAATCTAAAGAAGTTTTTAACGATATTGTTTTACTTGAAGAAGAAATTGGAGTTCTAAAACATAAAAAAACATCTATAAGAAATCTGATTATAGAATCTGAAAAACTGAGTCAAAATAAAATAAAGAAGATGGAAGAAGTCTGCACAACACTGGAATTACAAATAACAAAAGAAAAACATGAAATTGTTTCAGTCGAGGAGAATATAAATGATCTAAAAGGCCTTGCTTTTAATTATGGTGACCGCATAAAAAAGATGGAAAAAGAACTAAAAGAATTTCGTGCTCAAGAAGCGGAACAAGAATTAATTCTAAAAGACTTAGATCGTTCAATAGAAATAATTAAAACTAAAAGTGATTTTATATTAAAAAAGAACAAGCATGATTTTCAGAACACAATTGAAAATGATTTCACAGCAAATTTTGGACTTTTGATGGATCCTTACATGGAACTTAACTTAATTCCAAAGGAAGATAGAAAAAATGAGGCCTATTATTTTACAAATAAAGTAATGCAAAATATCTTAATCATACTCTTATTAGTTTTTTCAATATCGTCCTTTATAAAAGATCAAAAGATTAATCCTATTAAGGAAGAATTGCCCATAAAGAAAGCAGAGCTAGAACTTTTAAATATGCGCACAGAAATAAAAAACATTGTTAAAAAAGATAACGAATTAGTAAAAACATATTATACAATTATTGATGAGGACAATAAAGTTTCCTCTGAAATGATTGATATATTAAAATTTTTAAGCAACAAAACACCAAAAGCATTTAATGTTACAGCAGTAACCTTAGATAAGCTGCAGCCAAATTATTTTCAAGAAAATAATAAACAAAAAAATGATACAGATATTATTATAAATATTGAAGGCTTTTTTAATAAAGGATTAGAAAGCTCATTATTACTTGCAAAAAACTTCATAAATGATTTAAAAGGTTCAGATCATTTTAAAAAGGTTGAACTAAGTAAGCCTGATTTGCAAAATAAATATAAAACGGCATTTAATATGACCATGGTCTACTAAATCAAATGAATCAAAAAATAAAATATATATTTCTTAACATAACTGCACTTCTTTCAATTCTCATCTATGCATGGAATGATCAAAAGATTCAAAATAAATTTGAAAGTAAGAAAAAAGAATTAGACACTTTGAATATTAAATTAATAACACAAGATGCTCATTTAGATGATATTCAAGAGATAAGAAGAATTTTCATTCAAGAACAGATAGAATTAAACCAGATAAAAATATCAGGAGAAGAGCTTTTACAAGAAATTGAAAGACTGAAAAACCTCGCAAGAAGTATGGATATGAAATTAGTGAAGTTAACCATTGATCCTAGAAATACATTTCCATCAGGATCAGGTTTGATTAATGATAACAAGATTGATTTAGCAAGGCAGACTCTTAATTTTGAGATAAGTGGAAATTTTCTTGATATCGGAGATTTTGTTGAAACAATTGAAGAAAAATCTGAAAAATTAAAATTACAACAATGTTCGATTACTTTGGATAGTCTTGATCCGAGAGGAGTGGTAGCAAAGATAGAATATTTGACCTATAGTGGATTAAACTGATGAGGAGAGAAAAATTAATATTAGGCGCGTCTTTTGTTATTATAATTTTTGTCTTTTTTGATGCTTTATTCGGTTTGAAAATCCTGCATAAAAATTATAATAATGATATTTACTTACAGCAAAATGATACAACTATAATAAAACCATCAAGAGATAAGGATACCCCTATTTTTGAAGAAGAATGGGCCAAGGATATCTTCTATAATAGAAGTAGTGTTTATAATAGTTGGTTCAAGCTTACCGGTATTACAAAATTTGAAAATGGATATAAAGCAATAATAAATGGTGAAATCGTAAACGAAATGAATTATATAAGAGGTTTCTCGGTAGAAGAAATCACAAAAAACCAGGTAAAGCTTGAAAGAAATGATTATCAAGTTACCCTCAACCTTGAAGAGTAAATGAAAAATTTATCCCTAATAATAACTGTTGTATTAATATTTTTTTCAAACTTATCGTTATTTGCAAAATCTTTGAAAGATAACATTTTTCCTCCTGTCTCGATATTAGAAAATATATATACAACGGAATCTGGAAATTTCAATACTCTTGTCTTTGAATTTACCGGAGGAAAATTTAAATATGAAATAGATGAAAATTTTGCACCACCAAGTTTAAATCTATCTTTTGAAAATACAATTTGGACCAAGGGCAATTTTACAAAAAAATGTGATAATAGCCCTCTTTATCAATATTCATTAAATATTCCCAGAGATAACAACCAAAAGGAAAAAAGTAAAAGAATTTTAATCAAATTAGATTTTACACGTATCCCTAATTATTCACTAAAACTTGACGAAAAAAAAGGGAAAAGAAAATTATTAAAAATTTCATGGGAAAAGAAAAAAACTAAAAAGAAGAACAGAAGGCTAATGTCTACTTCAAAAAGGCTACCTGACACTCGAGTTACTATGAATTTTAAAGATGCGGAGTTAGCTAATGTTGTTCGATTATTAGTTTCTCAAGATAATTTAAATCTCATTATGAGTGATGATATCCAAGGGAAAGTAACAGTGAATCTTGAAGATGTTGCTTTAGAGTCAGCGATGGATGCAATTCTTCATGTAAATGATTACGAATGGTTTGTTCAAGATAATATAATAATCGTTCAGCCAATGAAGACCAAACAGATATTAAGTGGTGAATTAAGGACTCAAATGTTTAGGCTTAATTATATAACTGGTAATCTTATTTCAGATGCCGTAAAAGAGGTTTTATCACCAAGAGGAAAATTAAAAGCACTTTCTTCAACAGCAACAAGTAATGTTGAAGCTGGAGAAAAAGATATATTATTAGTCACAGATGTCCCAAATAACTTTTCTCTAATTGAAGGTGTTGTAAGATCTCTAGATGTTCAAAGTGAACAAATTAATATAGCCGTTAAGTTCATTGAAACAAAGCTGAAGCATGATGAGATAATCGGTATAAACTGGGATCTTCGTGAGAAAATGGATATTGTAAGAAGTAATAATGTTGATAGTTCATCAACATTAGACCTTGGATATCTCTTGATTGGAGGTCAGACTATGAATTTTGCGACATTAAGTAGACCTATTGTTTCAGCAATTATGTCATTATTAGCAAACGATGGTGATACAAAATTATTGCAAGAACCTCAGGTTACTACCGAAAATAATTCACCTGCAAATATTTTAATTGGTACAACAATTCCCGTTCTCGTTCCCCAAGGTGAAGGTAGTGTTTTTGGAACGAATCCATATACTTATGAGAATCAAGAGGTTAATGTATCTCTAGATGTATTACCTCGAACAAATAAAGATAGAGTAATAAGTATGAAGATTGATGCAGTTGTACAAGAAATAATTGGCTTAATTGGAAAAGACCAAAGACCAATGATTTCTACTCGATCAACAAGTACCTCTGTTCGTGTGAATGATGGAGAGACATTATTAATAGGTGGATTAATATTTGACTCTGCAAATCAGTTAACATCAAAAGTACCGATACTTGGTGATATACCAATAATTAAAACTTTCTTCAATTATAATAATGCTGATAGAGAGCAAAAAGAATTATTGATTTTTATAACACCCACAGTGGTAACAAATAAGAAGTAGGTCTGAATATGAAAATAAAACCAATTAGGCGGGTTAAAATATTCTTTTTACTATTTTCGATCACTTATACTTTTTCTCAAGATGGTTTCTTTATGTCAAATAATAATATTCCATACGCTGATGCAGGGCCTGATATTAAAATATTTTCTGGGGGTGAAATATTTTTAGATGCGACAATGTCATATTCAGATGATGGCTCAAGTTTAAAATATACTTGGATTTTTTCTCCAGGCTTAGTTTTAAATGAAGAAAATGATTTTGGTTCGGATCTTTCTACAGAGTCATACGACGCAAAATATTTAAAAAGTATTAATACAGTTGATGAAATAACACGAATAAAAATTGCTGAAAATGATCCAGGCACTAAGCTTGAGGTTTTTTTGGAAGTTAAAAATAGTCTGGGCTTTGCAGCATCGGATACTTTAACCATTAATTATTTAATTCAAAATGACACATTGGATATTCTTGATATTGACACCTTTAGATTATCTGATTCACTTTTATTTATGGCAGAGGAGCAATTAGACAGTCTCGAAGATTCTGAATCTAAAACAATTTTAAATGATGAATATAAGATATCATCTAAAAGTCTATTCAACAAGCTGATCAGCAGGAATAACCAGTGGTTACAGTACGTAAAGTATCCTTTAATGGCAGGGGGTGTATACCTTTTAATAGATGTCATTTTTTTTAATAATTCAGATGAAAGTAAACCTGAAAAACCACCAGGGTTTCCTCATGATTCTTAATAAACAATTTCAATCAAAAAAAATTATCCAGAATAGGAGTTTATCGTGAAAAAATTAATATTAATATTTTTTCTTTTTACAGCAACTATTATTGCTCAGAGTAGTAAAGTAAACACAAAAAAGTCAAAAAATAATATTTTTAGTGCTTCAATATCTAGTTCTGGTATAAATCGAGAAGTAACTGTTCCAAGAAAAATTTCATATCAAGGATTAATTACTAAAGCAGATGGGACACCTACATCAGATGGTAGCTATGAGGTAACGTTCAAAGTTTACAATATTTCTGAAGGTGGTGAACCTGTTTGGTCTGAAAACCAACAAGTAACAGTTACAAATGGAATTATAAGTACTATTTTAGGTTCTACAAATCCTTTTATCAATATTCCTAACGAAGCATTTTTAGAATTGATGGTAGATGGTTCAGTTTTATCGCCACGGCAAATTCTAACCTCTGTTTTTTACTCAATACTTTCTGATACATCTAATTATGCAAAATCAGCGAATTATATTGACTTAGAAAATTTACCTGATCTGGATATATATGTAATGAAAGATTCTCTTCAGAGTTATACTACTAGCGAAGAGCTTTATGATACTTTAACTAATTATCAGATGTTAGATACAAATCTAACAGACTTTTTAGAAAATAATGTTCTAAATGCTAACTCATTAGTTTCAAATAACGAAAACCTTAATATTGTACCTGATGATGGCTTTTCTGTAATCCTTGATAGTACAGTTCAGGTATCAGGAGCTTCTATGGGTAATATGGAGGATCCTGATTTAGTTACATTCACAAATAGAACGCTTATCGTTGATGGTACGTTGGATGTCTCAACTATAACAGGTGAGGCAGTATTAGATGAAGATGATATGGCGTCTGATTCACCAATTAAATTAGCATCGCAGCAATCTATAAAGGCATATATAGATACAAAACAAGATGCAGATTCAAGCTTGCAAACAATTTCTAATTTACAGCAAAGTGATGGGAATTTTATTGTTTCAGATGGAACAAATTGGGTTGTAGAAAGAGACTCTTTAGCTAGAGCCTCTTTAGGTTTAGGCAGTATTACAACACAAGATTCTACATCTATTAATTTGACTGGTGGTTCAATCGAAGGTGTTTCAATTGGAGCGAGTTCACCTTCAACTGGGAAATTTACAAGTTTAGAAATTCCATCGAATACTTCTAGCCCTGAAGCAGTAATAGGAACTATTAGTTTTGATGGTAATCAGATCACAGATAGCAATGGTACTATTTCTCTTGGGGATAATAATCTTGAGACAGCAGGACGAATAACAACTGGTCCTGCAAATATAGATGGAGGAACATCGATTGCTAATCTATCTTTTAATGACGGCACCATTACTTCCTCTGGTGGGAATATCTCTTTTGGAGATGAAAATTTAGAAACAGATGGGGCTTTGGAAGTCGGACTTCTTACATCAAATGGTATTGCGACTCTGGGTTCAGGTACAAAAGTGGGTGATTTAACTTTATCGAATGGCTCTATTACGGATGATAGTGGTACAATATCATTTGGAAATGAAAACATAGAGACGGATGGAACTTTATCTGCCGGAGTATCAACATTTGAATCTGGAACAGAAATTGGGAACATATCTATTACAAATGGATCTATTGCATCTTTTTCAGATACGATTACCTTTGGAAATGATGTAATAATCACATCCGGGAATATTTCTACAGGCCTAGCAAATATTGCTTCAGGATCTTCCATAGGGAATTTAACCTTAGGAGATGGATCTATAACTTCTGGAAGTGGGGTGATATCATTTGGAAATGAGAATTTATTGACGGTTGGAAGTATTACAGCAGACTCTATTTTTGGTGATGGTTCTAATCTAACAGGTGTTCAAGCTACTTCAACAGGAGTATTAGAAGGAAACAGTCCAATAATTATGGAAGGGGTCACATCGGATGATTTTGAATTAACTATTTCACTTGAGGATCCAACTAATGATAGAGTCATTTCTTTTCCAGATGTAAATGGTACCATAATCACAAGTGGGAATGATCAAATAATAGATAAAGTTGGTACTATTAATACAGGCATATGGGAAGGCTCTGTTATTGAGGATAATTATATTGCTGATGATTTAACATTGAATTCAACTGATATAAATGGTGGAACCATTGATGGAGTTATAATTGCTACTTCTGATATTATAGTTGATTCTGGAAACACTCTAGATATTTCAAGTGGTACAATACTTATTGCTGATGATCAAATTAGTGGGGATAAAATAAATAACGGTACAATTGGATCCGTTACTATCTCACAACTGGGGGGAGCGTTGGATGTAAATAATGAATCAATTACTAATATTAATGTTGAAAGCGGAACCATTGATGCAGTTTCGTTAGGAACAAATAGTTCAATATCACAAGCTGTTATTGATAATATAAATATAGATGGTTCATCTATTGGACATTTAGATGATATAGACCTGATTTCATTAGCAAACGAAAGTGTTATAATTACTTCTAATTCGACATCAATAAGTTCTGATCTATCAATTGGCGATGATCTTAGTTTATCTTCAGATGCAGCTATTATTAATTTAGGAGATGATTCTGACGTAAAGCTAACACATGTCCCGGATGCTGGATTATTATTGAACAATGCAATGCAATTTCAATTTGGAGATGCGGGGACACAAATTTCTCAAAGTGAGGATGGAATCCTTGACATAGTTTCTGATAATGAAATTGAATTAAATGGTTCTCTGATTGATATAAATGGTAATACACAAATTTCAGGTAATACATCACTTGAGAATGCAACAATTGATTATATAAAGGTAGATGGAACCTACATTGGACATACGGATGATACAGATTTAATAACCTTAGCTAATGGAGAGCTAACGGTATCAGGTAATTTAACAGTAACAGCTATTACAGGAGATGGATCTAATCTAACTGGTGTCGTTGCTACTACGTTACTTGCGGATGATATTGGGGTCGGAAATAATGCGGTTGAGATAAGAACTACATCAGGTGGTATCTCAATCGAACCGAGTACAGGTTCTAGTATTTTATTGGATGAAGTCATTACAGTAGATGGAGGTACAATAGGTCATACCTCCGATACAGATTTGATAACGATTGCGGATGGAAGTGTTACGTTTACAGGAAGTACTGTCATTGCCAGTACCGATATTGA
>MDTB01086507.1_pt1 | contig 14955 bp, 10 predicted proteins | sample 811161 | NCBI WGS metagenome assembly MDTB01 (sample SAMN05326650, study PRJNA326480) | marine metagenome | isolation source: seawater | place: Mediterranean Sea | collected 2009
CGACGAAGCAGCCCAGCACTTTCTCGAAGAAGTCGCCAATCGATACGAATCGTTGCGCTACGACATCGAGAAACCCATCTTACCGCCGTCAGAATTATTTTTGGGATACGCGGAATTTCGCCAGGGTTTGCTAGCCGCACCGCGCATTGAGCTGCTTGAGCTGCTTGAGCAACAAGATAAAGACGTTAAACATGAAGTGCGCCTGGCATCGAAACCGCTGCCAGACTTGCATGCTAATGCACGACTCGCGACACCGACCCAAGCCTTACAGAATTTCATCGAGACCTGCGAAAAACCCATCTTATTCGTCGCGGAAACCGCCGGCCGGCGCGAAGTGTTTGACGAGATGCTCGGTAAAGCAGGAATCGTCACTCACCCGGTCGCACACTTTTCGGAATATGTTAAAGAGCCTCGCCACAGCATTATGGTGGCGCCGCTACAACAAGGCTTGTGGCTCGATGAAGCCATTATTATCACCGAGGACGACGTACTCGGTTCGCGGCCAACCGACCCCAAACGAGACGCTGGGCGCCGCGTCATCGACGCGGATCAAATCGTACGCAACCTCACCGAGCTCAGCATTGGCGCTCCCGTGGTTCACGTGGAACACGGCGTTGGCCGCTTCATGGGTTTACAAACTTTACAGATAGACGCGGACGACCACGAGTTCCTTACCTTGGAATATGCGGGTAACGCCAAACTCTATGTGCCGGTTACCGCTTTGCATTTAATCAGCCGCTATGCAGGCGCGGATGAGGAGCACGCCCCGCTGCATAGACTAGGCTCGGACCAGTGGGAGCGCGCCAAGAAAAAAGCAGCCGAAAAAGTCGTGGACGTTGCAGCAGAGTTGCTCGATATCTACGCGCGCCGCGCTAGCAAGAAATCCGCGCAAATGCGATCTGACGGTGAAGGCTATGAACTCTTCGCGCAAGAATTTCCGTTCGCGGTAACCCTCGACCAACAAACGGCAATCGAACAAACCCTAGCCGATATGGCGGCCGAGCAAGCCATGGACCGCCTTGTTTGTGGTGACGTTGGTTTCGGCAAAACCGAAGTTGCGATGCGCGCCGCATTTGTCGCCGTACAAAGTGGTAAACAGGTCGTGGTACTTGTGCCCACAACGCTACTGGCGCAGCAGCACTTCGACAGTTTCCAGGACCGGTTTGCGAATTGGCCAGTTCGTATTGAAACGGTCAGTCGGCTACGTTCGCAAAGCGAAATCGATACCATCATCGCGGACAGCCGTGACCGCAAAGTAGACATCCTCATCGGCACTCACAAATTGCTCAATAGCCAGTTCAAATTTAAAGATCTGGGATTGATCGTTATCGACGAAGAGCATCGCTTTGGCGTGCGTCAAAAAGAACGCTTGCGATCGCTACGCGCTGAGGTAGATGTGCTGACGCTGACCGCAACGCCCATTCCGCGCACGCTGAACATGTCATTAAACGGTATTCGCGACTTATCCATAATCGCCACACCGCCGGCTAAAAGACTCTCGATCAAAACGTTTGTCCAACCCAAGCGCTCGCAAAACTTACGAGAGGCCATCACACGCGAGTTAATTCGCGGCGGACAGGTATTTTATTTGCACAACGAAGTTCGCACTATCGAACAAACCGCCGAGGCGCTGGGCGAATTGATACCCGAAGCCAGAGTTGGTATCGGGCACGGTCAAATGCGCAAAGGCGAGCTGGAAGAAGTCATGTCCGATTTCTACCATAGACGACTCAACACGCTGGTCTGCACGACAATCATTGAAACCGGCATCGACATTCCCAATGCCAACACCATTATTATTGAGCGTGCAGACAAATTTGGTTTAGCTCAGTTACACCAACTACGGGGGCGCGTCGGGCGCAGCAGTCGCCAAGCCTATGCTTATTTGTTAACGCCAGAGGGCGGTGCAATGACTGCGGATGCTGTTAAACGCCTCGATGCCATCGAAGCTGCTGGTGAACTGGGGGTGGGCTTTACACTGGCCACCCACGATATGGAAATTCGTGGCGCGGGCGAGTTACTCGGCGATGATCAATCCGGGCAAATCGAATCGATTGGTTTTTCTTTATATATGGAGATGTTGCACCGCGCCGTCGCGGCCATCCAGTCCGGCCAACTGCCTGATGTGGATAGTCCACTGGAACCGGTGAATCAAGAAGTGAATCTGCACATCGCAACGTTGATCCCTGAGGATTACTTGCCCGACGTGCATACCAGACTAATTCTATACAAACGCATCTCGGCAGCGGCTAGCGAAACTGAATTAAACGAACTGCAAGTCGAGATCATAGATCGCTTTGGTCTGCTGCCACTGTCCCTCAAAAACTTGTTCAAAGTCACCGAGTTAAAGCTCACAGCACAAACTCTGGGTATTCTAAAAGTCGACGTTGGACCGGCAAAAGGCAAGTTGGAATTCAGCCAAAACACCAACGTCGAGCCCATCGAAATCGTTAAGCTGGTACAGCAAAAAAGCCACATCTTTAGCCTGGATGGCGCAGCAACCTTGCGCTTCACAGAAACGTTGGAAAGCTTCGAGGAGCGTCTGGATTTTGCCCAGCAGTTACTTGCCAGCTTAAGCCCACGTGCATCGGCTGCGGCATGAGCCTAAACTCGAACCCAATTGGGGTACGGGCGCGGACCGTTTTCATGACTCAGAAGCAAAAGCACCAGCATTCTACCCGCTCCGATCACATTAGGTGCCTGGCTGCGGCACTCGTCGGCAGCATGTGGTTGTTTATGATTGCGCCAAGCGCGACCGGACAAGTCAGTCTGGCGCAAGCACCCCTCGGTCCGGAGGGCCTGCCATTCGGCGCTACACCTCGGCAATCCGACCCAGCGGGCGCCGTCAAAACTACCTCACTGATAAACCAATATGACAGCAGCCAGGACCTTGCCGACGTGGTAGGCAAAAACTGGTTTGGCATTGAAATCATCGTCTTCGAATATATCAACTCGGCAACCTCGGCAGCAGCCGGTGAAGATCTGCTGCGAACAGATAAGCGCGCGCTCCCCAATAAAATCATGGATCTAAGCTTTGCAAGCCAGCCCATTGCCTGCCTTAGCGGCACTAACAACCTGCGCCAAGAAACCATTCCCTATGGGCTGCGCTCTGCTCTAGCGCCAGGCCACGAACCGGAATTGTTTTCAGAAAGCGACGCGGTCAGCAGCCAGGTGTTGCTGGACACCGCTAGTGCAAGTCTGAATCGCGTCGATCAAAACAACCTGACTTGGCCGGACCCCGCGAATAGCGGCCAGCTTCTGATGTCTGAATCCTTCATGGACGCCTCGCTCGATACCATCCAGGCGGCTGAGCCTGAGTTCCCCACAGAGCCTGGCGCGTTAGTCAGGCAACCTCTCGCCAGCGAGCAAACGCTTATGCGTAACAGCGGTGAGGGCGAGACTAGCGGGGAACTTGTTGATGATAGTTCAAATGCAACCAGCCCTGCGGCGCAGAGTGTCGCTGTGCGCAACTTTGAACGTCTGCTCGAGGCACATCAGCGCACTCTTGAAAAGGCGGCCTATCGCTGGCAAGCAAACGCGCTTCAGCTGTCGACCGAGGCGAGCCGGATTAATGCGACTGCGGACAAGCGCGTGCTGCTGCACCGGCGCTGGCAACAACCTGTCCCGCCGCGAAGTGAACCCGAATTTATCCTGATAACGGGAGATACAGCCGCCAGCCCGACTCAAGATTTGGGTAGGGAAAAGCGGCCTGAGACCGCTGGATTTAGCATAGCGCCGAGTCAATTTTATGGCATCGTCGACGTTACTTTGGGACGTTACTTACACTTCGATGCGGATCTCTGGCTTTACCAAGAACCCGTGTTGACCAGTTCGGAAAATGCAACGACACCGCGTGCTAAGTCTCGCGCAGGCGACGCAGACGCACTGCGAATTAGCCAGCCGAATCAACCGTTAACGACCTATGTGCAGGAGATCACTGCTGCCTCCAGTGGCATCACCTCAGGTGATGGAAAGATACTGCCTGACCAAACAGCACAGGCATCACCGATTCCGTATATACAACTGCTGCAAAGCCGACGTATGCGCAGCGGTGAACTCCACTACATTGACCACCCACGGCTGGGCCTTTTGGTTCGTATCGATCCGCTGCCGTTGCCCGCCAGTCTGGAATCCGCATGGGAAGCCGTGGTCGCCGAACGGGATGCACTGCAGGACTCAGCTAAGCTGAACTAATGCCCGGACGAGCGCTTGCAAGTGTTTACTACCGCTGCGCGCCACAGCCACGATTGCCTCAGCAGACAATACTTCGCTAACCATTCCCGCAGCAGGATTAACCACCAAACAAACGCTTGCATAAGGCACTTCAAGCTCGCGAGCGAGAGCGGGTTCCGGCATCGCCGTCATCCCCACCAAGGTACACCCATCGCTACGCATACGACGAATCTCGGCGGCAGTTTCGAGCCGCGGCCCCTGGGTGCACCCGAGAACGCCGCCTTCTACAAAGGGCGCCAAATCCGTTGTCTGGGCCGCTGCGCGAATCAGTTTGGCGCGCAGTTCTGAATGGTACGGATAAGAAAAGTCAATGTGCCGCAGTTCATCATCAAACGTGTCTTGTCGCCCCCAGGTGTAATCAATGATTTCGTTAGGCAAGACCAGTTCACCGACCGCTAAGTCAGGATCGATATTGCCGACAGTATGCGTTCCCACGATCGCGTCCACACCGAGGTAATGGAATTGCCATATGTTAGCGCGATAGTTGATCGCCGCCGGAGCCAGATGATGCGTCGCGCCATGCCGGGGCATGAGCAACAGTTCGTGCCCTGCCAGCTTGATTACGGAGATGGGCGCACTGGTAGTACCCCACGGTGTTTCCGCAATGGGATGACTGCTATCTGCCGAATCTGTCCATGTTGCTGAACCAATGAAAACCCCCACTTTCGCCACGCTAACGTCCTCACATTTTTTTAATTTTGTCGCTAAGTCGCTTATCCATCGTGCTACGACTCGGTTCTGGTGAGGGCTAAGCACAGGCTGAATTTACTTGTGCCCTGTTACACCACTCAATAACAAGCTCAGCGAGGGCTGTCGTAGATTGCGCTAACGAAAACCTGACCCTCGACGGCAGGTTTTAGGTCTCGGCGAGTGCGTAAATGCCAGGCAGGTTGCGCCCGTAACCCTGCAGGTCCATACCGCAACCAAATAAAAATCGGTCCGGGCACTCTAATGCCACAAAGTCTGCGTCTACCGGGCGCGGCTGTATGCCTTTATCCACTAGCACGCTGAGATAAACTTCTGCCGCGTTTTGCTGCAATGCCCACTCCTGCAGAGCAGCCAGGGTAATGCCTCGATCTAACACATCGTCTACGAGGATGACGGTTCGCCCGGCCAAAGGTGGAAAACTGTAACCATGCCACTGCAATTCACCGCCTTCGGTTTCATCACGGTAACGACTGACATGTACATAGCCCTGCTGTAATGGAAACACCACTCGCCGCATCAGCTGGCCAGTGAAATATAAGCCGCCATGCAAGACGCTCAGCAGCACCGGATTGTGCGCCTGAAGTGCCACGGTCATCTGCACGGCAAGCTGATCTAGCGCTTGATCGACGAGGCTAGGCTCGACCACGCAATCGGCCTGTGAAAATCCTGCGCTAAGACCCTTAGGTAAATCGTTTGCAAACGGTAGTGTTTTAAGATCAAGACTCATTCGCGGTTGGCTCCAATGTTCGTAGTTGCGTTCGAAACATTAGCTGGCAAAGCCTCCGGCTCGACTTGTAGGTGCAGCGTCTGGGTTGGGAATGCGATCTCAGCATCATGCGCTGCCACAATGGCGGCGATCTTTAACAACACGTCCTCTTTGATCGCGTGATATTCAACCCAGACCGTAGTCTTGGTGAAGGTGTAGACAAAAAAGTCCACGGACGAAGGGCCGAAAGCGTTGAAATTCACCATCAAAATCTGGTCGTGATCGATATCTGGATGCGCTTTTAGCATTGCTTTGATATCAACAAGTACCGCCTGCATTTGGTCAATATCGTCGTACCGCAATCCGATGGTCTCGTAGATACGTCGATTCAACATACGTGAAGGGTTTTCCACAGCCAAGCTGGTGAACACAGAATTCGGAATATAGAGCGGCCGTTTATCAAACGTCCGGATTCGGGTTTGACGCCAACCAATGTCTTCAACTGTTCCTTCAATGTTGCGATCCGGCGAACGAATCCAGTCGCCGACCGAAAATGGCCGATCTAGGAAAATCATCAACGCACCGAAAAAGTTAGCCAATAAATCGCGCGCTGCAAACCCCACCGCGATGCCGCCTATACCACCAAAAGCCAGCACGCCAGACACGGAGAATCCGAAAGCCTGTAATGCCATTAGGACCCCAGTAATCGCAATGGATGCCCGCAAGAGCTTGCCAACCGCTGTTGCCGTTGTCGTATCAACAGCCACACCCGCAGCACCATCAGTTATAAACTTAATTTCTGCTTCTCGGATGAAACGTAAGGCAAACCAGATGAAGACCCAGAGGACAGCGACATCGCGTAATGTCGGCACACCACCAAAGAGCTCTGCCTGGGCCTCGCCACCGACCACCTCGGCAGCAAAAGAAATGCCAACGACCCAAATCAAAACACCCAATGGCTTGCGCCCCGAGTGTAAAAGAATGTCATCCCAGTAATTAGCCGTTTTAGCGGCGCGCTTTTCGGCTCCGTCCAAAAATAGTTTGGAGAAGAAACGCTCCGTACCGGTCAACAAAACAATAGCGAAAACTTCGATTATCCAGCGATGGGCCAGCAGATAATCAAACACATTAGAGAAGCCGTCGGACATACTACTTCGTGCCTTTTTAAAGGTGGGCTAGGTGCACAGACTATAGGCCGTTTGCCGAGAAACGCCAAACCATCAGAGCCAAAGCGACGTAGTCACGACACAAGCGGCACTTCGCGTTTTGGCCCGCGTTCGACCTAAGAAAGGCACAGCCTGGACGACTCGATAACTGAAAGACGCAAAAACTGAAAGGCGCAAAAACTGAAAGGCGTAAAAACTGAAAGACATCTAAACCAGGAACGAGGCAGCGCTTAAACAATCGCATTGGGCAGATCAGAAACCATTTACAAAAGCCTGTTTAAATAACCAGTTATCTGTATATACTTCCACCCTGTTTATTTAATCAGGGGTCAGTATGGCTATTCGAGGCACGTCGATCACGCCGACAGGTGTGCAACTTACCGAACGTCAAAGCCAGGTGTTAGCGCTGGTGCGACGACACATTGATGATACCGGCTACCCACCAACGCGCGCGGACATCGCTCGCGAACTCGGGTTTAAGTCCGCTAATGCGGCGGAAGAGCATTTAAAAGCGCTAGCGCGCAAGGGCGTTATCGAAATGATTCCCGGCACTTCCCGCGGCATTCGTCTGGTCTTGGACGCGGCAGACGAGGGTTTACCTCTGGTGGGGCGCGTCGCTGCGGGTGATCCGATTCTGGCGGAGGAGAACATCGAGGACCGTGTTGATCTCCCAGCAGGCTTTTTTCGACCACGCGCTGATTATCTCTTGCGGGTACGAGGCGACAGTATGATGAAAGTCGGCATTCTAGATGGCGATTTACTGGCTGTGCACAAAACTAAGCAAGCGACCAACGGCCAAATTGTGGTTGCTCGAATCGATGATGAAGTGACGGTGAAGCGATTTCAGCGCACAAAGGCCCGAGATCAGATTTTGCTGTTACCAGAGAATGATGCATATGCGCCCATCGAAGTTGATTTGAGGCAACGCCAATTCGCAATCGAAGGCCTTTCGGTAGGCGTGATTCGACAACAGCTCTGAGTTTCTCAAAAAAACATCATCCTGCAGCGCCAAAGCTGAGCATTTAGTGCTGAGCATTTACTGCTGACCGGTTAGCCGCTCTGCTTAGCGTTTAGCGTCTAGCGTTGGCGAGAGCGAGAGCGAATCAGCAAACGCTCAAGTGTCCCCAACAGGCTGAGACATCGTTGTCGACGCAATCTGTCTCAGCTTGCCTACTGACGAGGAGACCCCTGCACGCTCCGTTAGCTTTTAATCAGTTAGCCTTTGATCAGTTAGCCTTTGACCAGTTAGCCTTTAACCAGTTAGCCTTTAGCTGCGCGCTTCTTCGTACCCGCCTTAGCCTTTGGTTTCGCCGTTGGTTTGGCTTCTTCCACCCAATGACCGTTCTGGTAAAACGCTTTCCAGCCAGACGCCTTACCCTCGATTTCTGTTTGCACGTACTGCTCTTTGGTTTTTCGGCTGTAGCGAATAATGGCCGGATTACCGTCAGGATCTTGTTCCGGTGCGTCTAGCAAATAACGAAACTTTGGATCCAGTTCATTCGCGTGCGGCTTCAGCTCCAGCACTTGTGGGGCACGCGTCTCGCGATGCTTCGGGAACTGACTTGCAGCGAGGAAGATGCCTGATGCGCCATCACGCAACAGATAGTGGTCTTCCACTTTTTCGCAACGTAACTCGGGCATAGGAATCGGATCGGCTTTAGGTGGCGCAGGTTCGCCGTTACGCAACAATTTACGGGTATTAGGACAGGCCATACAGCCGAAATATTTACCAAAACGACCAGATTTCAGCTGCATTTCCGCGCCGCATTTATCGCACTCCAACAACGGCCCGTCATAGCCCTTGATCTTAAAATGCCCTGCCTCGATCTCATAGCCGTCGCAATCCGGATTATTGCTGCAGACATGCAGCTTACGACCCTCGTCAACCAAATGACTGAGCATAGTCGTTTGACATTTAGGACATTTACGCATGCGACGCAGGAGCTTAGATTCGCCCTCTTCATCCTCGTCGAGATCGACTGCTTCTTCTCCAGGGATCAAATTCAGGGTCTTTGTGCAGCGCTCTTTTGGTTTCAGCGCGTAACCCGAGCATCCTAAGAAGACACCGGTGGAACCGTTGCGAATCTGCATTGGCCGTTGGCAACTCGGGCACTCTATTTCGGTATCTGTCGGTACATTGGGCCGCATGCCTGCGTCTTTGTCGGATGCCTGCACCAGCTTGCTGCTGAAATCGCCATAAAATTCGTCAAGCACGCTATCCCAAGCTGCATCGCCTGCTGCCACCTGGTCCAGTTGTTCCTCCATGCTTGCGGTAAAACCGTAATCCATAAGGTTGGCAAAATTTTCGGTTAACCGGTCGGTAACTAACTCACCAATCTTTTCGGCGTAAAAGCGTCGGTTATTTAAGGTAACGTAGCCTCGATCCTGGATGGTCGAAATGATGCTCGCATAAGTCGATGGGCGGCCAATACCAAGCTTTTCCAACTCGCGTACTAAACTCGCTTCGCCAAATCGAGGCGTCGGTTTGGTGAAATGCTGTATGCCGATTAACTCCTCTCGCGACAGCGTTTCACCCGCTTGGAAATCTGGCAATGGCGTGTCTTCTTCTTTTTTCGAAATCGGCGGCAATACGCGAGTAAAACCGTCGAACTGAATGATGCGACCACGCACACGAAGTTCATAAGCGCCCGCGCCGACTTGAATATTGGTGCTCAAATATTGCGCATCAGTCATCTGGCAGGCTAAGAACTGATTACGAATGAGGTCGTACAAGCGGACTGCATCTGCATCAACACCGTCAAGGTGTTCAGGCCGAGTGCCCACATTAGAAGGCCGAATCGCTTCGTGAGCTTCTTGCGCATCTTCTTTGCTGCTGTATCGCCGCGGCGCTTCAGGCAGGTACGCCGCACCATACTGAGAATCGATATGCGTACGGCAAGACTCGACGGCTTCTGCGCTCAAGTTAGTTGAGTCGGTCCGCATATAAGTGATGTACCCGGCTTCGTAAAGACGCTGGGCCATAGTCATCGTTTTCTTGACTGAAAAACTCAGACGCGTGCTCGCAGACTGTTGCAAGGTAGAGGTAATAAACGGCGCATTAGGCTTAGTCCGGGTAGGCCGATCCTCACGCTTACTTACGACGAACGCTTCTGCTTCTAACTCAGCTAATGCGGCATCCGCAGCCTCTTTACTACCCGGCCGGAATGCAGCGCCGTTATGCCGCATGACTTGAAAGCGTGTCGGGCCAGGACTACTAGTTTGCTTTAGATCAGCGAAAACATCCCAGTATTCTTCAGGGATGAACGCTCGAATCTCGCGCTCTCGCTCGACGATAAGCCGCACCGCAACACTTTGCACACGACCGGCAGACAAGCCTCTTGCAACTTTATTCCACAACAACGGTGATAGTTCAAAGCCAACGACTCTATCTAGAAAGCGCCTGGCTTGTTGAGCATGGACGCGATCCATATCGATTTCGCCGGGGTCCTGAAACGCTTCTTGAATCGCCTTGCGAGTAATTTCGTTAAAAACAACCCGTCGATAACGTTGCGTATCGCCGCCAATTGCTTCGCGAAGATGCCAGGCTATCGCCTCACCCTCGCGGTCTAAATCCGTAGCCAGATAGACTTCGGGTGCGTTCACGGCTAATTTTTTAAGCTCAGCAACCACTTTTTCCTTGCCGGGCAGAATCTCGTAATCGGCTCGCCAATTCTTATCTGGATCAACCCCCATTCGACGCACTAATTGCTGTCGGGCGCGCTTCTTTTTATAGGCTTCACGTTTAGCTGGCGTAAGCGCTCTGGTTTTTTCAGCTTCTTTTGCTCGCGCTTTCGGATCGACCTCTTTGCCGCCAGTCGGTAGGTCACGAATGTGGCCGACACTGGACTTCACAATAAACTCTTTACCGAGGTAACGATTAATAGTGCGCGCCTTTGCAGGCGATTCAACGATGACGAGTGATCGGGCCATATCTTGTTGTTACTTCCTTTTTCGGGTCCGGTTAGCTAGATCGCACAGAGATTAGGTCGGGCAGAGGATCAAGTCTTCGCTGGGCGAGTGCATCCCTGCTGCAGACTATGTCTACCCAAAGTGGCGGTTTATAGGACGGTGTTCGCCTCGCTGTCAAGAATCTTCCGCGTCGGATGGATACGCGGCTAAGATCAAATCGCGAATGGTAGTGAGTGCTGCAAACAGTTGGTTCAAGGTAGAAAACGGATCGTTTACCTGTAAATTTGCGTCTAAAGAAGCTTGTTCAGGTGATCTCACAGCAGCCTTCTCCAGCCAAAAAGCGGTGACAAAATGGGTAGAAAGGCCGACAGCAAGCACATCGATCGGTAGCTTCGCCATGGCAGCCGCTAAATTCGCCGCGTGATGAGGATTGTCGAAAAGTGCGCTAGCCTGTGTCACCGCGTCAGCGTCCTCCTGAATATAACCCCATCGAGTAACCGGTGGAGGATGAGGCGCATCAACTGCCTCAAGCTGCAAAGCATTCTCCGAGGTGTGGTCTAAACCAGCAAGATGCGTGACCGGAACAGTCGGCTGAGCCGGCAAGCGAATCAGCCGCAACTCAGACAGCCCTTCGCAGCGGCGCCCAAACGGTAGTTGGTAACCCGCACAGGGACTTTCGGCGACTTTAACCTGAGCGCCTGCTGTAACCCGATCTTCAGCAGAGGGGTCCAACTTAGGGACTTGTCCCATCTGAATGTTCAGACCAATTTTGCGGGCCTGTAATCGCAAAGTGGACAGATATTGATCACTCTTGCTGGGCAACAAGTAAAGTACAGGACCGATAGCCAACACCAACGCCAAAGCCACTACTAACCAAGTCATGTTGTTCCTCGCCTTCGCAAACACGAAATCGCTAAAACCATCGATTGCCAAACGCTGAAGCAAACTGCCTTTTGTCGACGCGAATCCTACACCGGCATCACCGAATTGAACTGATCCTAAAGCACTCGAGCTACGACGAAAACCATCTCTTGCAACCGATTACCGTCGAGCCGCCAAAATTTTTACCGCTGCGACAATGTAGAACGTAACGAATCACAGGTATCTTGGCGTGAACCCATTGGCAAGATGTTGCGCGCGAGGGGCGAGGCAACTGCGTAAAGGTGGTCACAGACGGCCACATAGCTGGCCAAAGACGACCACCCTGTCGCGACCGCTTTTATTTGCAGCAACCCTAAGAGACCACCTGGCTGCTCCCTTGGCGTAATTCCCGGGGCCTGTCCGCTCAGCACAAAAGCCAACCGAACCGGGGCCGACTTATATCCCAAACTCGATAGCGTCTGGCGTCCTAGCGCAGCGGCGTTAAGATTGTCAGTGAAATCAGTTCGTCCGTTGCTGTCGCCTCGTGCACCAGCAAAAAGAATTAAACCGCAGCGGCTAAGAACGACTTCTCTATTTCGGCCACCCCGCATCATCGGGATTGTCGGAGACCCCGTTCCAAGGTAAGGTCCGGCCAATCGCGTAACCAAATAAGCAGCATGTCTGACTACACTAAACTTGTGCTAGCCGTTGATCTGACCGAAGAGTCCAACGTGGTCGCTCAGCGAGCCCTCGCTATCGCCCGCGACAGTCAGGCGATCATTCATTTAGTTCACGTCATCGAACCTTTAGGCCTGACTTATGGTGGCGATTTGCCAATGGATGTTTCTGCTGTGCAAAACCAAATTCAAGAACAAGCGGCCGCACACCTCAAAGAATTTGGTCGAAGGCTAGATATCAGCGAAAGCGAACAACACCTAATCTTTGGCAGACCGGAAAGCGAGATCCAAAAAGCCGCTGAAGAGATCGGCGCAGATTTAATCGTTGTTGGGAGCCATGGCCGGCACGGCTTGGCTTTGTTGCTAGGCTCTACAGCTAACGGCGTATTGCATGGCGCAACTTGCGATGTCTTAGCCGTACGTGTGGGTACGATCCCCAGCAACGAAAAAATCCATTCAGCCTGATCTACGGTTGACGTAAGCAAACCTATGGAAAACCTTTTACGGACCATTGTCGTAACTGGGTGCTTAGCAACCGCATTCTTCGTAGCACCATTCTACGCTCACACTAATCCATTAAAGCAAGCCTCTTTCAGCGACAGACAGCTATATCAAAGCGCTGTCAACGACATCAATCGCGGGCGCGTCAGCGCCTTCAAACGCAAAGCCGAGGAACTTGATGGCTATGTTTTGGCACCCTATCTCGAGTATCACTATCTGTCTCATCACATAGCGCAAACGTCGCCACAAGACATGCAGGCGTTCCTCTCAGCCAACGGCGATTTACCCGTCGCCCGCCTGACCTTCAGCCGCTGGTTAAAATCGTTAGGCAAGCGCCGACAATGGAAAACCTATCTGCAAAATTATCAAGCGTCGGAAGATGCAGCATTGCAGTGCTATTACTTGCGCGCGTTATACGGCACCGGTAAGCGCACCGCGGCTTTAGATCAGGTCGAGCCGCTGTGGTTGGCACCAAAGTCACAACCCAAAGCCTGCGATCCGATTTTTGATGTTTGGCGCGGCACGGACCGCTTTAACGAGGATGTCGCCTGGCAGCGTTTTCACGAGGCGATACAAGCCAACGAAAGAACCTTCGCACGCTATCTGCTGCGATTTTTCTCTGGCGGCAATCGGCGTGCAGCCGATTGGTATTGGACTCTCCATACCGAACCAAGCCGTTTACATCGCAAACAAGAGCTGCGCCAAGACTCACCAAAATATCGGCAAGTGATCGCGCATGGGCTGCGACGCTTGAGCCGCAATAAACCCGAACAAGCCTGGCAACTGTGGGATCACTACCAGGACTCACATAGTTTTCCGATCGAAGTCGCCAATCGTCTCAATATCGATCTGGCCATTGCACGCGCAAAAGCAGGTGTATTTCCGGCTGCGGAATGGCGCGACAGTATCACGCAGGTCAATGACATAACCGCGTTAGTCGATGCTGGCGTCAAGCGGCAGGACTGGTCTCAAACCCTATTTTGGCTGGAGCGACTGCCTGACTTAGATCGAGCAGAGCCGCGCTGGCAATACTGGTTAGGCCGCTCCCTGGTCGCGGTCGGCGACACCTCGGAACGCGCTAAACTGACTTTTCAAGCGCTCGCCAATGAACGCCATTACTATGGCTTTTTAGCTGCGCGAGAAATCGGTTCCGCACCGAAATTAAATGCGCAAGCCATGTCAGCGCCTGTGGCCGGACAGCGCGATGCGGAGTTGTTACAGCGTTTTCCAGGACTGGCTCGTGCGGTAGAACTGTTTGCCGTAGGCGATGCGCTGAATGCCAGACGCGAATGGAATCGCGTTAGCGCCATGATGAACCGAACCGAACGTCAGCACATCGCGCATATCGCTAAGAACATTGGCCAGCTTTTAGTTGCCATACGGACGGCTACGGATGCGGATGCGATGGACGACGTGGAGTTACGCTTTCCGCGTAATTACACGCCTCACTATGCGGAGGCCGCGCACGTCACCGGTCTGGACATCAATCTATTACAAGCCATTACCCGGCAAGAGTCCGCTTTCAACCCGCGAGCCAGGTCGAGTGCTGGTGCCAGGGGGCTCATGCAACTTATGCCGGCAACTGCCGCTATGGTCGCTAAGCGGGCGCGCATGTCGAAACCTTTAACGAGCGACTTATACCAGCCGAATACCAATATTCGGCTGGGCAGTTTTCATCTAGCCTGGCTTATTGATCGCTATGACGGTAACCGGCCGTTCGCCATCGCCGCTTACAATGCGGGTGAGCGACGCGTCGATCGCTGGATTAAGGAAAATGATGATCTACCTATGGATATATGGATTGAAAGCATTCCATTCCGGGAAACACGCAATTACGTCAAAAACGTCCTCGCCTTTACACTGGTTTACGGCATGCTCCACGGACAGGTAAGCCAATCCATCTTGTCTGCCAATGAAGCGTTCGGCACCCAAAGTTAGCGCTGCTTGCGCGAGTCGGTGCTAATGACAAGGCAGCCAGCCGATTCACTGATCTAACTCCGCTGCTGCGGCTTGCAGTTTATTCAGCCATCCAGCCACCGCCGATGCGGTAATCGGGGCAGCTAATTCTGCTGTGAGTCCTTGCTGACTTAAGTGCTTTAGCAGCCGCATTGGCGCCGTGCACGTGAAGACGGGGATGCGTTCCCCATAAGCCGCAATAAGTTCGGCACTTGTTGCGACATCGACGGTTCGCAGC
>MDTB01238518.1_pt1 | contig 14955 bp, 17 predicted proteins | sample 811161 | NCBI WGS metagenome assembly MDTB01 (sample SAMN05326650, study PRJNA326480) | marine metagenome | isolation source: seawater | place: Mediterranean Sea | collected 2009
AAGTATCTCTCTTCCTCTAAATCGGACGCTTATTTTAGTCTTATCTCCATCAAGAATAAAGCTTTTAATCTTTTTTAATTTTATACTGTAGTCACCAACATCTGTTGAGGGTCTAAACTTAATTTCTTTAGTGGTATTTCTTTTAACTTTTGACTTGGATGCAGAAGTATTTTTTTTCTTATCAAATAGGTGTTTGCCATAATCTAGTATCTTGCATACTACTGGATTAGCATCTGATGGTGAGACCTGAACTAAATCTAATGATGACTCTTTTGCTGCCTCTAAGGCTTTAACTATGGGAACTATGCCTTTTTTTTCACCATTGGCATCAACAAGCAGAACCTCACTAGCCTTAATGCTCTCGTTAAGCGGAACTATATTTTTTTTTAAAGGAGCTATGAGTAATTCCTTCTATGAAATGTTTTATTTGATGTTTTGGGCATTAGTTAAATGATCAACAAAATTAGATAAATAAAGATAGGTATAAAGTCATAATTTTCTGAATTTTATACTAATTAATCAATTTCGCAAATAGTTTAAGGCTGGAGAAAATAGTTTATCCATTTATTATCTTTTATTTCATAAACCTCTCTTTTATTAATTCTTGATTTATGTCCTTCCCAAAATTCAAAATAATATGGAATAAATGAATAACCACCCCAATATTCAGGACATTCTCCTAAATTGTCTCTTTTTAAGGTATTTTCATAATTTTTTAGCACCTCTTCATATGATGAAATTTCATTAGACTGTTTTGAAGATATTGCTAATGCATTTTTTTTCTTTTCTCTTTTAGAAAAATAATCTAAATTAAATTCTCTAGATGTTTTTTTTACATTTGCTTTTATCCTAATCTGAACATCTATGCTACTCCAATGAATCAGCGCAGTTATTTGAGAATGTGAAGAAAAGTCACTCGCTTTTGGTGAGTTATAATTTGAAAAGAAAATAAACTCTTTATCATTAACAAACTTGAGATTTACAAACCTAGAATTAACCTCCTCTTTGGCATGAGAATAAGAGGAAATACATATTGCTTCTATGTTTTGTTGATTTGATTTTAAAGAAGACATGTATTTTTCTTCAAATATAGCATATGGAGTTTCTTGACTTAAATTATTGAATTGAATCATATAATTATTATATTGATGAAGCGGGTTTAATCAATTACGTAAATAAATTTACTCATAAGATCTTCGCAGCCTGGATATGAATCTTTATCCTTTATAAATAATGCCATATCACCACAAATATCAGTTGGCTTAATTATTTCTTCTACAATATGGTAAATTTCACGATTATAATCATCGAATAATATCTTTGAACCTACATTTATTTTGGTAAGTGAGTATAAAAAACATAAAACTCTAAATCTTCCATCTACTAAAACAGTATCTGGCACCTCTTCTTGTAAAATTATGACTCTGCGTATTTGATAAAATTTTCTCTTTTTTTAAAATTTATAGGCCTACCCCAATTCTCAATTTCACCTATATCTATATGAATTAATTTACAGTCAGCTGAATTTTCAAGAGACAGTCTTGTACTTTCAACCCATTCAATACTTGAATCCACTGATATTATTTTAATTGGATAATTTTTGTTGACAAATTTTGTTGATTCTCCCATACCATATTCACCATATACCTTAGTATCATTCAAAGTTTTTTTAAAAAGCATGTCATAGCCTGGAAATAATAATTGTTTTTTAAGGATTAATTCTTGAACTTTTGAGAAAAATTTATATAGTATTGGAGGAAAGATATTTCTTATAAATGCTTTAAAACTCATATGTTATATTATGCCATATGCGATTATAGGAGAGCTATTAATTATTCAGATACCCTGATCATTAATTTACAAAGTTTTGAGTTTAGCAAAAACAATTTTTCAACACATTAAATTTTACTCCATAGCAAATTTCCTCGGAAAAGGTGCAAATGTTGTAATCTTTTTACTAATTGCAAAAGTATTTTCAGTTCAAGAATTTGCCCAGTACATTACTATAATGATAGTTGTAGAGCTTTTGCTAGTTATTCTTCTATTTGGAATTGATTCATATATTATGCGAGCTCAAAGCCTATCCTCATTTAGTTTAACTACTGAGTTTATAAAACTTAACATAGTATTAAATTTTTTATTTTTTATATTGCTGACTTTTCTTTTTACTATAAATTTTTTATCGCTGTATAAATTTTTATTGTTATCTACTCTAAATCTGTATCTTCTTTACAGAGTGATGGAAAAATTTTTTCTTAATTTCCTCATAAGAACTCAGAAAAGTGAAGAGTTTATGAAAATCACTTTCGTTTTAAGCTACACACAACTATTTCTAGTGCTTGTTGCCTATTATTTAGATTTTTTGAATATCACAAGCTACTTCTTTTTACTTTCAATCACTATTTTGGTTCTGGTATACAAGTTTTTTTTAAAATTGAAGCAAGAGAATACCATTTTTTTAAATAAATCATTTTTTAAACTTAAGGTTAATACTCTTATGGATGCAATTAAATTAGCATTCCCATTTTTAGGAAAAAATGTAATAGGTTCTTTAAATCTTTATTCATCGAGAGTTCTTCTTGCAGTATTTGCAACACCTATTGAGCTTGCGGCATATGGTTTTTATCTTGCACTTTATTTTAAAGTTATCAGTCTTATGTCAGTTCTCTCTAAGACATTTATACCAATGATGAAGGACAGAATTGCTCAAATTAATAAGCTGCAAGCTGTAATTAAAAAATATGAAATTCTTTATCTATTTGTTGTATTAATTTTCTGCGCAAGTCTATTGTTAGCCTATAACAACATAGCATTTATTCAAAATATATTATCTACTTTGATAAAAAAAGAATACTTAGAAATGCTGAATATAGGATTCATATTTATCTTATGTTTCTTTTGTAGTATCGCTGTTATGATTTACGATTTTTGGCAATATTCCCTCAAAAATGTTGCAAAGAAAATTCTCACACTTTCTTTTATTTATATGATTCTTTCAGTTGCCGGCTATGTGGTATTACTCCAATTTTATGGAATCACAGAAATAGCATTATATTATTTAGGAATTAATATATTAATGCTGTTTATATCTAGAAGGTATTTCTATAAAATAAAGTAATCTAATAGTTCTCAATCTAACTGAATAAATGATATGTGAGCCTCTTCAGGAAACTGTTCAAGCCTGTAGTTATTCAAGTTTAAACTTTCGAGTAAAGCAATGGTTTCACCAGCCCATCTTTTTTCATTAAGCTCATCAAATACGATAACAGCTCCTTTGGGCATTCTGGGTAGAAAATTTTCTAATGCTACTTTTGTTCCTTCGTATATATCAAAGTCTAAGTATAAAAGTGATATCAAGGTATGTGGATTTTCATCAAGGTAAGCTGGAATAGTTTCTACTACATCACCTTTGGTTAAGAATATCTTCTGTAAATGGCCAGCGAGTCTGTTTTCATCATATAAATCTATTGATTTTTGGATTGTTTCAATATTTGTATTATCAAAATAGCCTACACCTTGGTATTCTTGATCTTTTTCATGAATGCTTGGAAAGCCCTCAAATGTGTCAAAGCCTATAATCTGTCTATAAACATTGCCTGGTTCATATATCGCGCACAGTTTTGCCCATAATAATAAAGACGCACCTCGAAAGACGCCGCATTCAACAATATTACCTTTAACATTCCTAATTCTTTCAAATATTTTTATGAGGGTGATATATCTAACTAAATTTTGCCTATCTATGTATAGTGGAAACTCATTTACAAGCTGTCTTGGAGGCACAGACTTAATAAACTCATCTTCTTTTTTTAATCTTTCAAGGTCAGCTTTAGATTGATTATTTTTCCATTCCTTATCTGTTGAATGATCCATTCTTGTCTCCTTGTTATTTTCGGTTAACCAGTCTAGCAGGATTTCCTGAAACAGTTGTTTTTGGTTCTACTTTACCATATACAAAACTAAGAGGAGAAATTGTAGCTCCGTCACCAATCTTGCTTCCGGACACTATATGACAATGTGATCCAATTTGCACATCCGAACCGACTATAATTTCATTATGCTCCCATCCTTGAAGCATATAAGGCTTTCCTTCTTTTTTTTCATGCATAGAGCTGGTCATGAATGAATATGCTGATATGCCTGTATAGTCGCCAGTAGTTATGTCGGCCCCGCCATTAACCATGCTATAGAACATTAGCTTATTATTTTTTCCAAAGTGAACAGTAGCACCATTTGCTGCAATAATTCTTACACCCTTATCTATTTTTGTACCTTCAGATATTATAATTGATGCTTCGGATCGAATTTTTATATCTATATATCCAAAAAAATAAACGTCATCGCCAATTACTAAGTTAAATTCTTTAGAATCTATCTTATCAAGCTTAAGCGGTCCTTCACAAACAAAATTTTTTCCAACTTTTGCTCCATAAAAATGAAGTTTAATCTTTGCAAGAATTGTATAAAATTTAGAAATCAATTTTAATTTATCAGTGTTCTAGTTGACTTCCCATATGGAAAACTAGCAATATTAGTTTGAATTTGAGAAATATCTCTTTCTATTTTACTATCGAAAGATGCTCTACCATGCATAAATCTTTTGTTATCTAGCATAATAAAATCATTTTTTTTCCAAGAGTGAAAATATGTATGTTCGTCTGATAAATTTTTTACCTCATTAAGAATTTCATTTTCATCTTCTTTTTTTTCTGAAAAAATAAATTCTCTTGAAATCATTTGTGGCTCAGACTCAAAATCTACTAACAAATGATTACAAAAAGAGAAATTTTTACCATCTCTATTAGGATGAACAGCGTATCTCATCTGTTTAAAATGCATTTCACCAGAGTCCCAATCGACAAAAACATCTTTTGTTCCAATGTGTTTGGAGGGCCATGCCTGCTTCCCTTTATTTTTAATTTGTGCGCTTACAGGGACAATTAGCTCATACATAACAGGCGATGACATAAAAAAACTCTTAACTTTTGAAGGAAATTCTTGCCAAAGTTTTGTTCCATCTAATATTGTAGTTTGAGCCATATTTTCTGGTGGTGGAGTTTTACAGTAAAACCATAAAATTTCAGGCCATACTGGGGCAAAACTAGCTTCGCTATGAAGCTTAATTTCATTGCATCCACTGTCAACACCCTTAATAACCTTACTATTGAACTTTGTTTCTCTTCTGGGCGCGTCGTGAGCATATTGAGTTGTATATAAATCTGTGAATTTTTTAACAGACTCAGGTGTTAATTGAAAATTCCTAAATACTATTAGTCCGTATTTCTCAAAATGTTTGATAATTTCATCAGTATCGAAAATATCTAGATTGGTATCTTTAGAACTAGTATTTGTAATTAATATTCCTTCATCAATAAATTTATTAGATACTGGACTAGTAAAATAATCTTTCAAGGAATAATTCTCCTGTTTATGATGATGATTAACATGTTATTATATTACACATACTATACAAATTAAATCTTTTATAGTTTAAGGTGCATCTATGGAATCTCTTTTAAATATCAATACTTTTTTATCATTTTTAATGTCTGAGCTTGACATAAAAGAAGAATCTTTTTTAGACCCAAACTCAGTCCTGCTTGAGCTTGAATATTGGGATTCGTTGATGGTAATGACTTTACTTGCAGTATGCGACGAAACTTATAATATCGAGCTTGATCCAGATGAGCTTGATGATTGTAAAACAACTGAAGATATATATAAATTAGTCAAAAAATCTGTAGAAACTTAATAGACAGCAATGCAGAACATACAGCCATTTATATCCGATATCGAATACTATCTTCCTAATAAAGATTATTCAAACAGTATTCTTTCAGACTCTAATCCAAGAGTAGATGAAATTATTAAAAAAGTGGGCATTGATAAAAAGTTTCAAGCAGGTGATTCTGAATATGCCTCAGATCTTGGTGTTAGGGCAGCTGAAAAGCTAATCGAAACTGATCCATCTCTTTTAAGCTCAATAGATTACATTATTTATTGTAGTCAATCTCCTGATTATGCTCTACCTGGTGGTAGCAGCTTTATTCAACAATCATTATTTCCTAATCGATATATTCCTGCAATTGATATTAATCTAGGATGTTCAGGTTTTGTTTATAGTTTATCTTTAGCAAAAGGCTTAATACAGTCAAAAGATGCAACCCAAGTTTTAATTATTACGGCTGAAACGTATAGTAAATTTATTAATGAAGATAGTATGAGTGTAAGAACTATTTTTGGTGATGGGGCTTGTGCAATCCTTATTGATTCTTATGAAAGTGAAACTGAATCCATTTTATATTTTGATCATGGAACAAATGGAGAAGGCATTGAAAATTTGATCGTTCCTAATAGTGGGCTCAGAAAATCTGTAGACAAATCGGGTCAACTTGCAGCTGAAGAACTTTACATGAATGGTCCAAAAATTCTTAACTTTGCTTTAAATGCTGTACCAGAAACAGTAGATAAAGCCCTCAAAAAAAATAATTTAGAAATTGATAGCATTGATATGTTTGTTTTCCATCAAGCCAATAAGTTTATGCTTGAAAAACTACAAAATAAATTAGGAATTTCTGATGATAAGTTTCTTATTGCGCTGCATGGTAAAGGAAATACTACCTCCTCCACTATACCAATTGCTTTAAAGGATGGAATTGATGAAAAAGTTATTACTAAAGATATGAATGTTTTAATATGCGGCTTTGGAGTTGGGTATTCTTGGTCAACAGGAATTATAAGGCTAAATAAATACGCCATATAATAAGTGTTTTTTAATTTATGAAAGTAAGATAAAAAAAATATTTAAACTTACTATGATATGCCTAAAAAAATAAATAAAGATTCTGCATATGAATTAGTTTTTTTGATTTCCCACCCTTCAGATTTAAACTTAACCATTACAATTCTTAATCTTTTTGATATTAAAAATTTTTTGATATTCATTCATAACAATAGATTTTGCACAAAGATATGTTCTCATCTTGATAATAAGTTAATTAATAATTACAAAGTTCTCAAGAATGAAATAAGGTATGGTAAAAAAAATGTCCTTAAAAATTTATATAACATATATGAGTTAAAATATTTCTTGTCTAAGTATAAATACTCAAAACTAGTAATCTTTGATAAATCACAACTTATTTCAAATATTTTTTTGGGGGCCTTTAAAAATTATTTAATAGTTTCAAGTTACTCAGAAAACCCGAAATTAAAAAGCCTTGACTTAAAACTTTCTTTGGTAACTTTATTTTACAGCATGATGATATTTTTAAGGCCAGTGCTCACATTTAAAATTGCCCAGGAAGCAAATACTAAAACACAAGCCATTCCTCAATATAATAATCTCTTATACTGGAATAGCGCCAATAAAATTTCATCTAATAATAAACAAATTTCATTTCCAACAAAAAATATCAAATCAAATAATGAAATTATTATTTTTGGATCACGATTTACAGAGTGGAAAATAAATAATAACGAACAGATAACTCAAGAGATAATCCTTTATTATAAAAATTTGTTTCTAAATTTTCCTTCATCAAAGTATCTTTACCTACCTCATCCTAGAGAGTCAAAAAAAGAATTCAATATTTTGAAAGATATTTTTAAGGATAGTATAAAACTGGAAGATGGTTTTATTAACGCAGAAGATTTTCTATCAAATAAAAATGAAAACAAATTTTGTATCTCTATAGCTTCAACTGCATCTAAATCGGCATATTTTTTGGGGTTTAGAAGTTATATATTCACATTTATGTTAAATTTTGAAAAAGACATTCATCAAACTCATAAATCCATTCATAAAAATTTAGCTAAAGAGTATTATATTCCACCTCAAACAGAAGCTGAGCTAGATGATTATGTCCTATTTAATTCAAAAGGGGATCTAAAAAATTTAAAATATTTTTTTGAAGAGTAGATATTTATATCTATGATTCGATATTTGGCTATGAAGTAGCTTTTTTAGAAATAGTGTTTATTGCTTTGCAAGTTAAATCGATTTCATTTTTTGTTAGAGATGGATGAATTAAAAAACATATCGAAGTATCGCCAAGCTCTTTTGCAGACTCTAATCGTTTTTTCGGTCTTAGATTGGATTTTTTAAATGCTTTTTCTAAATAAACTTCTGAACAAGAGCCAGAGAAACACGGAACGCCTAATTTATTAATTTCTCTTATAAATTTATTACGCGACCATCCAGACTTTAATCTATTTTTGTTTATGAAAGCATAACATTTGTATGCGGCGTGAATATTTCCTTCATGAAAATACTTCCATGATTTTCTATTAAATTCAGGGGTCCTAATTAGCTCTAACCTTCTGCAGGTTTGCCAAATTTTATTTTGATTTCTATTTCTTATTTTTGTCCATTCATTCATCTTTTTGAGCTGTATTCTTCCAATTGATGCTTGTATTTCAGTCATTCTCCAATTAGTTCCGAATGATTCATGAAGCCATCTAAATCCCTCAGGATGTTTTTTCTTGTAAACTGCATCATAAGATTTTCCATGATCTTTATACTCCCACATCTTTTTCCATAATTTTTTACTATTTGTTGTTACCATTCCTCCCTCTCCACCAGTTGTCATTATCTTATCTTGACAAAAACTCCAACAGCCAATGTGTCCAATGGAACCTACTGAAATACCTTTATACTTAGCGCCATGTGCTTGTGCACAATCTTCGATAACAAATAGTTTATTTTTAATTGCAATTTTCATTATATTATTCATTTCGCATGGCCAACCTGCTAAATGAACACATAAAATAGCTTTAGTATTTTTGCTTATTAATTTTGAGATACTACTTGAGCGAAAATTTTGAGAATTTGGACATACATCTGCAAAAACAGGCGTGGCACCAGCATTAACAATTGACGAAACTGAAGCTATGAAAGTTCTAGAGGTAACTATAACTTCATCTCCCTTCCCAATTCCTAAGACTTTCAATGCAATATCAATTGCAACAGTTCCATTTGAAAGAGAAACCGCAAACTTAGATCCAAAATATTCTGCGAATTCTTTTTCAAATTTTCTGCATTCATCACCCGTCCAATAATTTACTTTATTAGAGGATAATACATTGGTAACCGAGTTTATTTCTTCTTCTGTAAAAGATGGCCAAGGTGAAAATTTATTATTCATTGTCATCTATTTTCTTGATAACTTTTGCAGGAACTCCAAAAGCAATTACATTATCAGGTATATCTTTGTTAACTAAGCTATGAGCCCCAATAATGGAGTTTTTTCCAACTGTTATGCCAGGAAGAATTGTTGAATGACTTCCAATTCTACAGTTGAACTTTAGAACAACCTTACCCTTAGAATTATCAATTGTCGATACAGAATAAATTGAACAATGAGATCCAATCTGTACATTATCCTCCAAAACAACACCATTTAGAGCATTTATATAAGTGAATGCTCCGATATCAGTTTCCTCACCCATGTTAAAACCATCTAAATTTTGAACTATCCAGTTATATTTGGTGAGTTCTGCATCTTTAATTATTGGATACTTCCATTTAGAAAATCTTTTGTTCATTTATATGAACTTCCAGTAAATTTTTTCATAGTTACATGGTTATTGTGACTTATTCCATCTCGAGTTAAAACTTTTTTTATTGTCATTAACAATATCTTAATGTCTAGAAAAAATGATTGATTTTCTACATACCAAACATCCATTTTAAACTTCTGTTCCCAACTAATTGTGTTTCTTCCATTAACTTGCGCCCACCCTGTTACTCCTGGCCTTACTTTATGTCTTTTAGCTTGTTCTTCTGAATAAAGTGGAACATATTCAACTAATAACGGACGAGGCCCCACAAAACTCATATTACCATTCAAAACATTCCATAATCCAGGCAACTCATCCAAACTTGTTGATCTTAAAAAATTACCAAATTTGGTAATTCTATGTACATCTGATAAAAGATTGCCATTTTTGTCATGTTCATCTTTCATAGTTCTAAACTTATAAATTTTGAATATTTTTCCTTGCAAACCAGGGCGACATTGTATAAAAAAAATTGGCGAACCATTTATTATGAGATTAATTGTTGCTATGAGTATAAAAGCAGGCAAAAGTAACACTATTGCTAAGCAAGAAAAAATTATATCAAAAATTCTTTTAAAAAAAGATTTATACATATAAGTTAGGAAATATCTTCAATTAACCTATTATATTTTTTTAATGCCACATTGGTAGCATATTTTTGTTTTGCAACATTTAATGCGTTTTCTTGTTGTTTTGCAATAAGTAATTTGTTTTTTGAGTATTCAATAAATTTAATCACATCGTCCTCATCTAACTTAATTGGCAATATGTAACCAATGTTTTCTTTTTTTATTGTACCTTCTTGCCAACCTCGATAATTTATTAAAATTGGTTTACCTGAAGCAAGGGTATCAAAAAATTTATTAGCTGAATTTGCCCATAACTCTTTTATCGGTATTACAAAAGAACTTCCCATATCACACTCAAAATAAAGATTGGGTAAATCTTCTTTGGGAACTGGATCTAATATGAAAACATTTTTATTTAATACTCCTTTCGAAGCTGCGAGATCTTTTACTTCTTTTTTTTGGGACCCCTCACCAAGTAATACAAGTACAATCGAAGGGTCATACTCTATGAGTAAGTTTGCGAAATTTATAACATAGTCAATTCCATTTACTTTTCCAAAAGTTCCTGCATACAAAATTGTGAATCTTGGTTTAAAACCAATTTTTTCTTTTAGAATGGATCTTTTAATATTGTGAGATATTTGGAATCGGTTAACTTCTGATATATTTTCTATTACCTGAATTGGTTTTGAGATTAACTTTGGATAACGTGAAATAATGGAATTCTTCATATCAACTGAGAGAGGCACTATTGCTGATGCATGTTTATATATTAAGTGCTCCAAAAAGTACAAAATTTTCTTGAAGATTAAATTTTTAATTGCGCCAATTGCAATCACAACCTCCGGCCATATATCCCGTGTTTCAAATATATAAGGTGTATTGTGAATCCATTTTTTAATCAGAGCAGGTATTCCAATTGTCAAAGGTGTAGAAGTTGCTAATACAAGATCTGCTCTTATGGACAACAATTTTATTATAGAAAACCAGATAAATTTAAAAAAAACAAGCGAGCGTTTTAAGTAAGACATCTCATTTGAATAAGGTAAATAAATATAATTTACTAAGAGGCCATTTTTATCTATTTTAACCCAGCGATCTTTTGTTTTATATTTAAGCTCGGAAGTTGATGTAACAATCTCTACATCATATCCTAAATTCACAAAACCATTAGCTATGTCAAAAGAACGAGTAGCGCCAGATTCTGTTGGAAATTTAAAGTATTGATGAAGATATATTATTTTCATTCAAAGAAGTCATTAATGTGATTAGGTTTATTTCAAATAATATTAAAGAATTTATATTTACCTGCTTAGGTTTTTAATTAAAAATTTAATGAAAGTATTTATTGTCATATTCATTGTTATAACTAATGCAAAAAAATACCCAAAAAACTTTTTAAAAAATCTATATCTATATCGAATATTATTTGGTGACCTTATTGAAGAAAAACTTTTAAATAGCTCTTTGACTGTCTGAATATTATGATTCTTTATTCCTGTTTGAGCATCATTCAAATTGCACATAGCATCTCTATGAATATAAGTATTAATATTATGTAATCTCTTAGCACTTAAAGTAAAATCATTATCTCCTCCATATTGAACTAGATCTTGATTTACATATCCCACTTTATTAAGCACACTTCCACTCATCATTAAGAATCTACCGGTTCCCATATCTATTCTCTCTTTTGGGTTGCTAAAATTTTTTGGATGCCTTGTAATATATGGGAAAAAAGAAAGTATTTTTGCGCCACTTGAAACTTCTTTGTTTTCTTTGTTAAAAGTTCTTGGGTGAATTATCTGTAGTTTTTCTTTTTGTATTTCATCAAGTAATATATCAAAGCTTTTTTTGTCTATTTGGATATCATTATTTGCAAAAATAATAATATCACGATCATTTATTGAATAGTTGTTAAATAACTTTTCAATACCAAGATTAATACATCCAACCCACCAAATCTCTTTGTCGGACACAAATACTTTGACTCTTTCAAAATCTTGAAAAGATGTAAGAGTTAATTTATCTGGATGATCGTCAATTAATAATACAAGATAATCTTCTTCAACACTCTCTTTAACCGAGCGTAAGAAATTTAATGTGTTCTCTAATCCATCATAAGTTGGAACTATAATATAAATCATTGTTTTGTAATATTTATGAAGATACAGATGTTAGGGATTAATCTTTATTCTAAAGAAGCATACATTCCCATGTATATTGTTAAAAATAATAATGCTACATAAACTATAATCAAATACATCGTATAAGATACTCTGTTTAATATACTACCAAAAGCTAATATATAAGGAATCAGCATCATCATTCCAAGTCTCTCATACTGCCAGTTCAACCCGTTCATGAATAATGTTGGAGCTATAAAACTAAAATAATATAAACTTAAATTAAATGTGTTAGATAAAAAACTTTTGTTTGTAAAAGAGAGAGCAATATAAATAGCTCCAATAGTAAGAAAGGCCCATCTAAAATCTCCTCTTATTATTCTGCTAGGTTCAGCCATATCTACAAGAGTAACAAGTTTTAAAAAAAAATAAGCGCTTATAAATAAGCATATCCCCATTAAAAAATTAATAAAAATTTTAATCTTGAAAGAGTAGTTAGCTAAAAAATAATTCACAAAATATGAAAAAATAAGAGTCATAAATAATAAAAGGCCTGTGCCATGCATAAATATAGATGCGAAAGAAAAAAAGAACATCCAGAAAAAACTTTTTCTAGAGCCTGCAACGAAAGCCAAAAAAATTAATGACATTGCTATGCCTTGTCTCATTGCGTTACTAGTCGACATGATAACTGGCCATGTATGAATTGCAGTAAAGTAAATTAATAAGAAGAGAATTAATGAATAAGTTTTTTTGAATTTTATATGTTCCCTTATCAAAAAACCTGTAGATAACGAAAGTATTAAAGTCACTAGATGGACACCAATATGAATACCATTAATCGTTAAGGTAGCTATGCCCCAACCAAGACGATTAAATAACCCCCCCCATGTAATGTTTGGTATTTGATAGGCAGCATAAAAATCAGAACCATACCCATAAAAACCTGAACCATGCAAAAAAGCAAATACTATTGAAACCATTAAAATGTATATAGTAGATAGCTTAATTTGTCGATTAATTCTTAACATTTTTTCTTATTTTAATAACTTTGAAAACTTAATTATCAACCACTAATGAAATTTCTTCAGAATTTTTGTTATTTGGCATATCTAACTTATGCGGTAAAGTTGAGTTAGTACAAATTTCACCAAACTTGCTAAATGTGATCTCCAATACTGTGGGTAATCCATCGTCCAGTCTTACTGGGGCATAATTATTTGCGTGGATATGAACTAAATTCAATCCAAAATCTTTAATAAAGTTTTTTATTTCTTCTAAGTGAAGATCGCAATCATGGAACTCAATGACTAATCCGCTAATTCTATTTTGATTCATAATTAATTCATTTAAAAAACGATATTCAGAGCCCTCTATATCAATTTTTAAAAAAATATTATCAAGATTCGTTTTACTTATAACTTCTGAAAATGTGCAATACAAATTATTTGTAGAATTGAGTCCTACAAATTTCTTTATATGATGGACATTTTTTTGAGAAAAGAAATTCCGGTAACTGAAAAGCACCTTTAAATTATTAAATGCAATGGAAGGCTTGTCGATCCTAATAAGAGATTTTAAAAACTCTCTCAAAAAATACTTCTCACTTACACTTGCATCGTAAGCATAAACTTCTAATTCTTTTATTTTTAAGAAATCTTCTTCAAAACTCCAATCATCACAGATACCCATACCAATAAGCAGATCGGATTTTTCTATGTCAGATTTAGATACAAGATATCCCCCGTCATAATTATTTCCAATTCGAATTAAATCTAATGCAGATTTAAATGAAAAGAATTTTGGTAAATTTGCTTTCATTTTAAAATTTTTCTATTTCTTTTGTATTTGTATTATATACATTGATATTTTTTAATAATTTTCTTGCTTCTTTTTTACTTAATAAAGTCAAATTACCATTTTCATCTCGTGATTCTCTATATTTTGACTCGACAAAACCATCATCTAGGGTTACTGATTTTACGGAGTCATTTAATTTATCGTTTCTAATAAAGTATGCATTATTACCACTACTATTACATCCAATAAAAGAATATCCCTTTTCATTAGCTAAATCATGAAGACTTTTGATGGAGGTACCCCAAAGAAGACCGCTATAATGAGCTTTATTTCTTATAAAGTTTGAATCATATATAGCAGAAATAGGCCTATTTTTCCCAAAAATACTATTATATTCAACAATAACAATAATAGGTTTAATAACATTGATTGCCTTCCATATATAATAGTCAATTCCGTCCAAGTCTATATGCAATAATCCTAAGTCTTTATTAAATTTTTCCTCTTCGATCAATTTATTGATATTGTCCTTATTAATAAATACAGCTTTTGAATTTAAATCGTACTTCCAATAATAATAAGATGTTCTCAATCTATTGATATTAGATTTACTTCCATCCATCACAAATCCAGACCAATTATTACTCATCATCAAAAATCTAGTATTTGATTCGCTGTAATCCTCAACTCCAAATTCAATAAAGGTTTTATTTGGTATATCTAAATTGTTAATCAACCATTGGATGATTCCATCATCACCAAACTGAGAAAAAATACTAAATTCAATGTCCTTGAAAGAATAGATATCCAATGCCTTATTCTTTATTTGATTTGATAAAACTTTGCCCATTAAAATTTTCTGCCTTTCATTTTCGATGGTTAAATTCATCAGAAATAAA
>MDTB01051516.1_pt1 | contig 14953 bp, 13 predicted proteins | sample 811161 | NCBI WGS metagenome assembly MDTB01 (sample SAMN05326650, study PRJNA326480) | marine metagenome | isolation source: seawater | place: Mediterranean Sea | collected 2009
CATAATTATTCCAAAAATTGCTATTGCACCACCTGCAATAGCGAAAGTGTAGTCTCGGACAAGTTCACCTGAGGAATCTATAGAAGCATGAAAAAGCATTCCCAAAATTAGCACAAAGAGTCCAACTCCAGTCACTAACGGATACCATGAACGGTCGGGCATGTGAACACCATGATCATCCAGCGGTTCTTTTTCTGAATGATTTTCTTTGGGTCCATAATTATTTTCCCAAGCCTGATCCCGAGCTTTGATTATGGGGTTTCTTGCGAAATTATAGTCTTTAACAGGAGAAGATAAGGTCCACTCCAAGGTTCGGGCATCCCATGGGTTCTTACCTGCTGGTTTCAGCTTTTTGTTAAAAAAGGCATTAACAAACTGAAGAATACCAATCGCAACCCCTATTCCCAAAATGACCGAACCAATAGTAGCTGCTTGATTCCAAGTCTCAAACCCATGACCTTCATTGTAACTATGAGTACGGCGAGGTTGTCCAATCATGCCGAGATAATGCATGGGAAAAAAGGTGAGGTTGAAACCGATGAACATAAGAGTAAATACAAATTTACCAAGCTTTTCACTAAGCATCCGACCACTCATTTTCGGAAGCCAGAAGTAAAATCCGCAAAATAAACCAAACAAAGATCCTCCAATTAAAACATAATGAAAGTGAGCGACCACAAAATAAGAGTCTTGATGTTGTGCATCAATAGGGACTGAAGAGTGCATGATACCAGTAAACCCTCCAATCATGAACATGGTGATAAATCCGAGTGCAAAGAGCATAGGGGTATCAAACCTAATTCGTCCGCCCCACATTGTTCCAATCCAATTAAATATCTTAACACCTGTAGGAATAGCTATCAGCATGGTGAGTATGGAGAATGCAGAGGTGGCCACTACTCCCATTCCCGTGGTAAACATGTGGTGACTCCAGACAGCAAACCCCATAAATCCGATGATGGCACCTGAAAAAATAACTAAGCCGTATCCAAAGAGTGGTTTTCTGGAAAAAACTGGAATAACTTCGGAAACAATACCCATGGCAGGAAGTATGAGAATGTAAACTTCAGGATGACCAAAAATCCAAAATAAATGCTGCCAAAGATGTGGCTTTCCACCTTCCAGAAAATCGAAGAAATTTGTTCCGTATGTACGGTCGAACATTAATTCTACCAATGCGATGGTGATGGCTGGAAAGGCTAGAATAATGAGAAAACTTACTATTAATGTCATCCAGGTAAACACAGGAAGTCTCATCATCGTCATTCCTGGAGCACGCATATTTATGATTGTCGTGATGAAATTAAAGGATGCAAGCAAACTTGCTAAACCGAGGATTTGAAGAGAGAAAATCCAAAAGTCAGGCCCCATGTCACCAATTACTTCAGCAAATCGGGTATCTGTTAAAGGGGCATATCCGAACCATCCAATTGCAGGTGATCCTCCTGTGAAAAACCAACTAAGGTTGAGGGTAAGCCCTCCAGCTATGAAACACCAAAGAGACAAGGCGTTCATTCGCGGGAAAGCCACATCTCGTGCTCCAATTTGGAGAGGCATAAGATAATTAAAGAATGCGGCACTTAAAGGCATGATCACCAGAAAAACCATGGTCGTGCCATGCATTGTGAACATTTGGTTGTATTGCCGATTGGTAAGGATCTCCATGTTATGACTCCACAATTGGGATCTAATCAGCAATGCTTCAACTCCTCCTACAAGCAGGAAAAAAAGAGCGGTCAACCCGTACATAATCCCAATTTTTTTATGGTCGATCGTGGTTAGCCAATCAATAATTCCTGAAGTATGTTGGCCGGGTCTCGGAAAGACTTTGGTTTCCAATTTAGTTTCGGTATCAGGTGCCGCGTATTTAATAGATTCAATTGCCATGACTAATTGTGTTTTGAATTAAAAAGTTATCGTAGACCGAGGAGATAAGTAACTAGTTGGTCTACTTTTTCGTCATCCTTTTCAAGTAACCTGAGTGGATGGCGGTCGTCCACCCCTTCACCATTCCACATAAGATTACCAAATTTTACTTCATTCGAATTTCGTAACCATTTGTCTAAATTTTTTTCATCGTTCCTCATCCAGCCAGCAGCTAGCGATGTGCGTAAGCCAAATAGAGTTAAGTTTGGTCCTTTGGCACCAATTCCTGTCTTGTTAATCGCGTGGCATTGAGCACAGCCTTGCGTCCCAAATAGAATTTTCCCTCTTTCATAATCGTCCGAATGAACTTTTTCCCAAGATTCTGGTTTAGTGTCAGGACTTTGACCTTTTGCTGAAGCCTGAAGGGCACGAAATTCTCTACTGGTTGATTCTCCCAATGAAGGATCGATGAAGGTAACGATATCACCTTTAGCATATGTGTTTTCAGGAGAGTAATTTGTTGGTTGTAAGTTAGGATTTTGTGCATTTCGAAATTTTAGAACCCACTTGTCAAAATCCTCATCAGTTTGAGCTAAAGCACGAAAAGACATGTAAGCGTGAGAATTCCCGCAATATTCAGCACATTGTCCGTAAAACAAACCTCCCACGGCTTCAAATTCGTCAGTGAATTCCTGCTTAGCAAAGATAGTTTCCCTCATTTGGCCGTCAAACACAGACGGCATGGCTACCTTAGCTTCGACATTGTAAGGGTTGCCGTCTGGATCAATTCCTGATCTGATTTTTTCTTCATCTGCAATGAACCAAAGAAAATTTTCTTGGCCGGGCATCAAATCCATTTTTCCAGCAAGTTTGGGAAGCCAGAATGAATGGATTACATCTTCAGTGCGTAAATTGACCCGTACGGCTTTACTTGCTGGGAAGACAAGTTCGTTAGCAGTTACAATCCCAAACTGAGGGTATTCAAAAATCCAAAAAAACCTTTTGCCAGTTACATTAACCGTGATCGCATCTTCAATTTGACTCTTATCTAGTTTTAATTTTTCAAGTGTTGCCTGATCGTTTGGATCAGGTACGCGGTTCATGAGGACAACCCCTTGAAGAGTAGGCACGGCTAAAATGACTAAAATCACTGCCGAGGCTAAAATGAGGATTGTTTCTATCTTAGAGTTTCCATGCATCTGCTCGGGTACTTCCATCGCTTCTTTCTGGTTTTTAGCACGATACCTCCAAAGAACATACAAGAGACAACCACCCACAGCACAAAACAAAAAAATCGTAATCCAAACGGAGAGCATGAATATATCGTACTGATTTTGAGAAACAAGACCTTTGGGGTCGAGAGCGGATTGTTTGTGATCAATCCTAGAACATGATCCGAGAAGTAAAAAAACAAACGACTGAAAAATAAAGAACATCCTTATTTGAAGTTTGCGAAACAGGTGAGAGGTAGTCATGACTAATTATAAGTAGCGATCGATTACTAAAGAGGCCAAAAGTAAAGGTAAATAAATGATGGTTACGATAAAAAGTTTTTTGGCATGCTTATCTTTTTCAGAATTCATGAGGAATTTGAAGGCTGGGACAAGAATGTACAGAGAAAGTAATGTGGAACTAATTAAATAAAATAAACCAGGGTTGGATTGGTCTGTATGAAAAAAGTAGGGGGAAAAAACCAATAAGGTTAAAATGAGTGTGTAAACAAAACTTTTAAAACCAATTTTGGCTCCTGTTGGGTCATTAAATTGATGAAACTTAAAACCTCCCTTAGTGTAGTCCTCCCTATGGTTCCAAGCAATTGCCATAAAATGGGGAAGTTGCCATGCAAATAGAATTCCGAAAAGAATAAATCCATAATTCGTGGGAGAGCCTGCGGCGACAACCCAACCAATCAAGGGGGGAAGTGCTCCGGCAATTGCACCTATTTCGATAGCAAGTGGAGATTTCTTTTTAAGTGGTGTGTAGATGGCCAAATAAATGATCAGGGTCGAAAGAGTCAGAATGGTGGCCCATTCATTAGTCCAGTTCCAAAGTATCAGAAGTCCAATAGCACTAAGTGAAATTCCAAATGCTACCGCAATTTCAGGTGAAACTAATTTTGAAGGAAGTGGCCGGGTCGCTGTTCGGGACATAAGAGCGTCTTCCTTTCGCTCCATCCACTGGTTAAGAGCTGCGGCACCGCCAGCAGCAAGTGCGGTTCCGATTGTGAGTGCCAAAAAAAGACCTAAATCAAGACGCAAAGGGTCATGAACCAAAAAACCAAGCGATGCCGTAAAAACTGATAATAAACTTAATCTGGGTTTTGTGAGCTCATATAAACCGTGCAAACTTACGGTCTTGGCTTCGTCTAAGGAAGATGAAGCGGTTCTGGAGCTTATATTTTTGGTAAGATTCACGAGGATAAATTACAATATTGTTATTCTATTTATTTCAGGCAAGGTGAATGACAACTTATAACACATTGAAAGAAAAACTAATAGCTAGCCGTAGTCATATTAACTTTATTTTATCGTAAAAGGATGAAGATGACAATTATGAAGTTTTAAATATTAATTCGAATTGCGAGGTGCATAATTATCGTTATGACGAAATTGTGAGATTCTACAAACTTTCATCTATCATAGTTTTATTTTTCGTATGTATTTCCGGTTGCTCTGACCGAAAATCAAGCAAAAAGTCTTCTGTTTTGAAGGATGATGAAATTCGTGGAGATATTATATCCACAGATTCGAATTCTAGTACGGCTACATTTCGTGTTACATCGGCAGGTAAATCTCTGGAAGAATTTTCGGACATCAATTCTAACACAATTGTAAAAGCTGAAGTTCAACCGGGAGATTTGAATTTGTTATTTAACAAAAAAGTTTTTAAAGGTAGGTTACAATCAACATTCAGTCCACAAAATGGCGAAATTTATTTACTACATAGCGTGTGGCCTGACGAATTCAGGGAAAGAATTCGTTTCAATAATGTGAATCGACTACTAAGAAGAGACACCTTGTCCATGGGTGAAGATTCTATCAAAAGCATTGGAGATCAGTTACCACCTTTCGCTTTATACGACCAAGATGGGGGGATTTTAACCACAGATTATTTTGACGGTTCAATTACGATCGTTAATTTTATTTTTACTCGGTGTTCTGAACCTGAAATGTGTCCCGCTGCAACTATGAAAATGAAAGAGTTGCAAGATTTAGTGAAACAGACAAACATTCCTTATGTCAAATTTCTCTCGATTACATTAGACCCTACTTTTGACAGCCCAGGCGTTTTGAAATCTTATGCCCGTGGTTATAACCTGGACGAAGATAATTTTAGACTAGGCACTGCGGGCAAGTCAGTGATTGATGATCTTACTCTACAATTCGGGATTTTCAGGAAGATAGAACCCAATGCCCCTTTGGACCACACCATGAGAACTATAGTTATCAACTCCCGCAGGCAAATCGTCTATCAGGTGCCAGGCAAAAGTTGGTCAGTCGAAGATTTCCTCTCTCGATTACAGGGGCAACAATCTATTTAAAAAACTATTCGTCTTATGAATCGTTCAGTAAAGTCCCTGTTCTTAGCGATTCCATTTGTAATTATTTATTTCTTGGCTCGTTCATTACCAGTTGAGCCTTGTGATTTTCTTCACGAGGAGACTTACAATCAAGATGGAGAATTAGATTATTGCGGACCCGGGGATGCAGGATTTGTTGATTTAACAATTCGCAAGTGGCCCTTGACTATGAAAATGAGACCGCTTGGTGAGGTAAGTTTGAATAAAAAATGTGAATTTGAGATAAACTTGAAAGAATTTGACGGTTCTCCACTTTCTGCAGATGAAGTTGCTTTGAGTCACACACAGAAAATTCATCTTATGGTCGTGGACCCGAGTTTAGAAGACTATCAACATCTTCATCCGGTAGCAGATGGTTTGTTTGATGGTATTTGGAGGTTTTCTTTCACGCCAAAACGTATTGGAGAATACAAAATATTTCTCGATCTTATTCCCATTCGTAGTCCAAGGCGTGTTTTACTTTCCAGCTCTTTTATGGTGGAAGGAGAGACAAAAATCGTACAGCAAAAGGAGCAATCCACTCATTTTGCCATAAAAAATCGCAAATTCACCCTGGATATTACTCCAAGTGAGCTTTCTGGGGAGGAAATAGTTTTAACTTTCAAAGCAAGGAATCTAAATGGACAACCATTAACCCTTCGTCCTGTAATGGGGGCACATGCACACATGGTAGCTTTTGATTGGGATAGAAAAGGCTTTGCACATTTGCATCCACTGGAAACCGGTGAAGTAATTGGCCCCGCTACCGAACCTCTCACCCAAGACTTGAAATTTTTGTTTAAAACTTCTCAGATCAAACAGTGCAGGTTATGGGCACAGGTTTTGCTTGAAGATGATCAATATGAAACATTTATACCCTTTAGCTTAGATCTTAGGAACAATTCCTATGAAACAAATTGAAGAAATAAAAAGAATGCCTCCGAATGTTCAACTGCTCAGGCACTTAAAGAGAGCTGTATGGATTATTTCGGTGATTGTTTTGGGCTTGGTTGCCCTGATGAGGCAAGTAAAAATTCCTTTGCCTGAGAGTGTATCCCTTGATTTCCTGCCTTCTTTCCATGCGTTATTAAACACGCTCGCGGCGATCTCTTTACTCATGGCATTAGTTGCTATCAAAAAAGGTAATGCAATTTTACATCAAAGATGGATTTACTCCGCAATGATTTGTTCTTTTGTTTTCTTACTTTCCTATGTGGCCTATCATTTTACCACCCCTGAAACAATATTTGGAGATCTTGATGGTAATGGTTTATTATCTGAGCAAGAACAAATGGCCATTGGGTCGATGAGAATGGTATACCTAGTTGTTTTGCTGAGCCACATTGCGTTAGCCGCCTTCAGCCTTCCATTTATATTGCTTACCTTTAGTTATGGATTCACCCACCATTTTGAGAAACACCGTAAATTAGCGAAAAAGATTTATCCCGTTTGGTTATATGTCGCTGTAACAGGCCCAGTTGTTTATTTGATGCTTAAGCCATATTACTAATCCGCCACTTAAGATATTTTTTTAACCCATCTGTTTAGAGTGAATTCGTGATTTTTAAACAAGTTTTCCTCCATTTTAAAATCATCCTTAAAAGGTGGGAAGAATACATCGCCGTCCTGAATCACGCGATGCACTTCGGAAACATACAATTCATGGCATTTCGGAAGAGTTTGTCTGTATAATTCCCCCCCACCAATAATAAATGTCTCACGATTTTTAGATGACTCTAATGCATCAAGCAGAGATTTAAAAACTTTAATTCCCGGTAATGGCTGAAGCGTTGAACTGATCACCCAGTTTTCCCTTCCCGGCAGTGGTCCGGGCAATGATTCCCATGTTTTTCTGCCCATAAGCAGGGTGCGCCCTAATGTAATTTTTTTGAACCATTTTAAATCTTCTGATATTCTCCATGGGAGATCTCCGTTTTTCCCAATTACTGAGTTCTCAGAAATGGCAACGATGGCTTTGAGGTTACTAATAGAATCGTTCACACTGAAATGGGTGCCTTGATTGCCGGGTGCGGGTCGTAGTCCAGTAGCTGAAAATCGCTGTATGTAAAATCAGTGATTTTTTTCTGATTTCCAGAAATGAGCATAACCGGTTTACTTTTAGGAGATCGTGCTATTTGCAACTCGGCCTGCTCGCGATGATTGGCATATAAATGAAGATCTCCAAATGTGTGCACAAATTCATAAGGAATTAGATTACAAACTTTAGCTACCATCATTGTAAGCAAGGCATAGGATGCGATATTGAAGGGGACGCCGAGAAACAAATCAGCACTTCGTTGATACAATTGGCAACTCAACTTACCATCCACAATATAAAATTGAAATAAGGCATGACAAGGAGGCAGTGCCATCTTGTGAATCTCGCCAGGATTCCAAGCACATACAATATGTCTTCGACTGGAAGGGTTTTCCTTGATCGACCGAATCACCTCTTCGATTTGGTTCACGCTTCCACCTTCTGGTTTTTTCCAGTCGGTCCACTGGGCACCATATACTCGGCCCAAATTCCCCTCGGAGTCGGCCCATTCATCCCAGATGGTAACCTTGTTTTCCTGAAGATATTTTATATTTGTTTCACCTTTTAAAAACCAAAGGAGTTCGTGAATAATTGAACGGAGATGCAGCTTTTTAGTGGTCAGGAGGGGAAAGCCGTCATCCATTCGGAATCGTACTTGTTCCCCGAAAATAGACCAAGTCCCCGTGCCCGTTCGGTCATCACGAAAGGTTCCATTTTCCAAGACTTTAGAAAGAAGCGAAAGGTATGTTTTCATAGGGATGCAGATGAAGTTCTTGCCATTGACCAAGAAGCTTTGTTTACTTTGTTTCTTTCCATTCTTTGTAAAAATGTCGAGAATTTCCTACCATTTGTTTTTCACATTATTTTTTGTCTGCATCTCATCGGGGCAGCAAAAGTCAAATGACTTCACTAAAAGAGTGGGAGTTTTTGATGGTAAAATTAATCGTTTTTCCGGAAAATCTTTCATCAATTCAAGATTGAATACCAAGTTGAATAATCGAATAAGAATCGAAGAATGGCCCACGAAATATTCTCCTTTTGGTGGAAAGCGCTTTGTGGCTAAGAACAATGAGGGATTAATAAAGAAAAGAATACAGACGAAAATATTACCTGCAAATTTTCCCGTTCAGGAAAGAAGATCAAGAATGGGTAATGATCGAGTGATGGAATCAGATCTTACCAGACATACATCAGCGGCTTCCAGTGTACAGTTTCGCGATGCAGTTTATGCACAGCTCGATAAGAGAGTTGATGATTGGATGAATAATGTAAATAAGGTTTCCTTACGCGAAATTAACCGTTACCAGTTCCGCAAGGGGAGATCTTCCGATCCTGGTTTCCCGGTCCAACAGGCTGGATCTGAAGGAAAGGTTCAAAACTTAAATACGGTAAGCCCGAATCTGCCATTCCAGGAAGCACCTGCTCCGCAAAAGCCTGCTGGTTCTTCTTATTGGTTGGGACCTAGAAAAACATCTGTGAGCGGAGGAACTAAACCTATGCCCAGTTCGAGTCCATCACCCAAACCAAGAGGTGGATTTAAGATCAATTCTAAACCAGTTCTAGGTCCTAAAAAAGTTAGGATACAGGTTGGGGCTCCTGAGTGATTCACGCTTGCAAGAAATAAAGAGTCGTTTATTGTTAGGGGTTCACTTTTACTAAGGACGGCTAGCTCAGTTGGTTAGAGCAACTGGTTTACACCCAGTAGGTCACAGGTTCGAGTCCTGTGCCGTCCACCATCCTATCCTCAACTATCCTATGCGTCATGTCATTTCTGTTCTCGTCGAAAATAAATTCGGCGTATTGGCCCGAATAGCCGGTCTTTTCAGTGGCCGGGGATTTAATATCGATACTCTCAATGTGGGACCTACTCATGTAGACGGAAGATCTAGGATAACAGCTACCTTAAAGGGGGATGAGAAAGCATTAGACCAGTGCATCAAGCAACTTGATAAGCTGATTGATGTAATTAAAGTCGAAAATTTTATGGGCGATGAAGGAGTTGGGCGTGAGCTTGTTTTGGTCAAGGTCAAAGCAGATTCTAAAACCCGTGCTGAAATTACCCAAATCTGTGATGTTTTTAGAGGAAAGATCATAGATGTGGCTACCCACTCTCTAATTATTGAAGTAACCGGGAATGAAAATAAAATTAAAGCTTTTCTGAGTTTGCTTGAGTCTTTTGGTGTCAATGAGCTTGCGAGGACTGGCACAGTATCACTTCGCCGTGGTTCGGATCACAATTAAAATTTAACTACAATATTATCATAGAATAACCCCATAGGCTATGCCTGCAAAAGTATACACACAGAAAGAGGCGAAAGTAACGCCCATCAAAAAGAAAACGCTCGCCGTTATTGGTTACGGTTCACAGGGACATGCTCATGCCCTAAATCTTAAAGAAAGTGGCTGTAATGTAATCATTGGTCTTTATAAAGGAAGTAAGTCGATACGAGTTGCCAAAAGGCATGGTTTTGAGGTTACGGAAGTTGCAGAAGCGGTGACAAAGGCTGATGTCATCATGATTGGCGTACCTGACATGAAGCAGGCTGAAGTTTTTGAAAATGAAATTAAACCCAATCTTTCCAAAGGAAAAACTCTGCTTTTTACCCACGGCTTCGCGATTCATTTTGGTCTTATAAAAGCTCCTCGCGGTGTAAGTGTCATCATGGTTGCACCCAAAGGTCCCGGTCATATTGTCCGTTCCCAATACAAAGAAGGTAAGGGAGTCCCTGCTTTAGTGGCTGTAAATAAAGGATCCGCAAAAGATTCTAAAAAGATAGCCTTGGCGTGGGCTGCGGGTATTGGAGCTGCCCGTTCAGGTATCTTAGAAACTTCTTTTAAGGAGGAGACAGAGACAGATCTCTTTGGTGAACAAGCTGTTCTTTGCGGTGGTGCATCTGCCTTAGTTGAAGCTGGTTTTGAAACATTAGTTGAAGCTGGCTATGCTCCCGAAATGGCCTATTTTGAGTGTTTGCATGAATTAAAATTGATTGTTGACCTGATGATCGAATCAGGCATTGCAGGTATGAGATTTTCGATATCCGAGACTGCAAAGTACGGTGATGTGACCCGTGGACCTCGTGTGATCAACGGGAATGTCAAGAAATCCATGAAAGCGATTCTCAAGGAAATTCAATCTGGTAAGTTTGCCAAGGAGTGGGTTAAGGAATATCAGGCAGGACTTCCCAAATACAACAAACTTTTGGAAGATGGAGAGAAGCATCCTATCGAGGAGACTGGACAACGCTTGCGCTCCTTGATGCCCTGGATTCCCAAGAAAAATATTAAGGGAGCACAGGCTTCCTACTCTTAAGCGTAGGTTTCTGATCGATTCAATGGGTCTGAGGAATTTTCTGTGTAGTTTTGAAACACAGTGAACACCTCGCGGACATTTCGAATTGCTACTCGTAAAAGTCCTCTTGCTATTTGGCAGGCGGAAAGAGTGTCCACTCTGATCCGTGAATCTATGGGTTGCGAGGCTGTACTCGTTCCCATGAGCACAATAGGAGATCGGCAAAGTCAATGGAACCTTGCTGAAAAAGGCGGAAAAGGCCTTTTTACTAAAGAACTGGAAGATGCTCTGCTGGAAGGAGATGCAGACTTGGCCGTCCATAGTGCCAAAGATATGCCGACAGACTCTCCGAAAGGTCTATGTTTATCGACTTTTCTAGATCGTGAGGACCCAAGGGATGTCCTTGTCTTGAAGGATGGTGTTCAATCACCTAAAGTCATGGCGACAGGAAGCCCCCGTCGACAAGCCCAACTTCAAAATCATTTTAAGGAATGTCAGTGGATTCAACTTAGAGGAAATGTGGAAACGAGGCTTAAGAAAATTGCAGATCAGGATTTGGCAGACGGTACCATCCTTGCCGCTGCCGGTCTCAATCGTCTTGGGTTGAACAGTTTTCCAGGACTTAGTTTTACTCCGATGCCTGTGAAGGAAATGGTCCCTGCTCCAGGACAGGGTGCCATTGCTATTCAGTCGAGGGTGGAAGATGCGGACGAGTTTTCTAAAATTGGAGATCCAAAAACACAAAGAGAAGTTGAAGTTGAGAGAGAGGTGCTGGTGAGCAGAGGCGGTGGGTGTCAAGTGGCATTGGGGGTATGCTTACAGAAAGGAACCCTTTATTTTTTTGAAGATCAATTTGGTTCACATTATTTTCCTTGCGAAGGAATGACATCTACAGAAATTATGAAAAAAGTGGGAGATTTTGTCGCGAAATGAGTAAAACTGGAATCGTTTATTTAGTTGGGGCAGGACCGGGCGAACCCAAGCTCTCTACTTTAAGAGCAAGAGAATTAATCGAGCAATGTAATGTTTTAGTTTATGATAATCTTGCGAATCCAGAACTGCGAAAATGGGCTGCATCGGATTGCTTACAGATTGATGTCGGTAAATCTCCAGGAAGGCATACCTTAGATCAAAGAGATATTGAAAAAGTATTGGTTGAGCATGCTAAGCAAGGGAAAATAGTGGTCCGCTTAAAGGGTGGAGATCCCTTTGTTTTTGGAAGATGTGCCGAGGAAATGCTAGCCTTGGATGTGGCTGGAGTTTCTTATGAAGTAGTTCCTGGGGTAACAGCAGCACTCGCCTGTGCAGGATACGCCGGATTGCCTCTATCTCACCGCGATTGTGGATCGACCATTTCCTTCCTTACTGGACATGAGGATTTAAGTAAGGAGTCGCTTCATGTCGATTTCAGTAAGTTTGCTAAAATCGGTGGAACCTTATGTATTTATATGGGAATAAGCAAGTTGGAGGAAATTGTCCAAAAGCTTTTAGCGGGAGGAATTTCTCCTGACGTTCCAACTGCAATAGTCAGCAATGGAACTTTACCAAATCAAAAAAAAGTAGTTACGACCCTGAATAAAATTGTGAAATCTGCGAACAAGGCAGATTTACAGGCTCCCGCAATTGTCTTTGTGGGCAATGCAATTGGACGGACGGGCCAAAAAGGGAACTGGTTCGAGTCGCGACCTCTTTTTGGCAAGAGATTTGTACTTACCCGGCCAACAGCTCAAGTAAGTAAGCTTAAGAAAAAGTTGCAAGACCTTGGAGGAGAGGTTTTGGAGATTCCTTTGATAAAGATTTTACCTGCAGAGGATAAAAAACTGATTGCCGAGATTTTTGCTGGAATTGCTACTTATGAATGGGCGGTTTTTACAAGTGCCAATGGGGCCCGTGAATTTATGAGACTGTTTTTTCTGGCTTTTGGTGACATTAGAAGCTTTGGGCCAATGCGAATTGCGTGTGTCGGGGAGGGAACAGCTGAGGTCTTTCGAAAATACAGTCTTGAAGTTGAATTGATTCCAGAGGCTTCAACAGCTGAGAATCTTGCAAAAGATTTAGTCGCAACTAATTCACTTGATAGTGCCAATGTTTTGATTGTGACTGGTAATCGCAATCGCGAAATTCTTGTTCAAATGCTTGAGGATATCGGGCATGCAATCGTGGACACACTTCCCATTTATGAAACTGACTTTACAGACATCAAAAATGCAGCAGATTTTAAAAAGTTTTTAAAGGTGGGTGCGGATGGAATTATTTTCACTAGTTCCTCCACAGCTCTTTCCTATGTCGAGCAGGAAGAAGATTTGGTTTTTGAGGATGGGGCGATGGTGCCAATCCATTGCAGTTTTGGTCCTGAGACCAGCAAGACTTTGAGAGAAAATGAATTGGAGGTAAATTTAGAATGTGATTCCCCAAGTATTGATCAGATGGTTCTTAAACTCGTTGATTATTTTTCATAAAATTAAATTTCAATGTCAATTGAAGTCAAAATATGTGGAATCACTAGTTTAGAAGACGCTACGGCATCATATTCTTTTGGAGCTAAGTATTTAGGGTTCATACTTTATGAGAAATCTCCCCGTTGCATTACGATCGAAAAGGCCTCTGATTTAATTGACGAAATTCAGGACTTACCTGTTGCTTCAGTAGCCGTCCATGTTTCCCCCTCACCAGATTCGGTTGTTCAAATCAAGAAGGCAGGATTTGATTATTTTCAATTCCACTTTCCTTTAAATTCATCAATAAAAATAATAGAGGAATGGAGTGAGATTGTGGGGAAAGCTAATCTATGGTTGGCTCCCAAGATTCCACCAGGCATCGATTTTCCGGAGAGTCTTCTGGAATTTGCTGATACATTTTTAATCGATGCATATTCTGATGATAAGTTTGGGGGCACTGGGAAGTCTGCTGATTGGGCAAGGTTTTCTAAGTTTCAAAAACAATATCCCGAGAAAAAATGGATTCTGGCAGGAGGTATGGGACCTGAAAACATAAGTGCGGCCGTTACCCAGATGAAGATTGAAACTGTAGATGTAAACAGTGCGGTCGAATCCGGACCAGGAGTCAAAGACGAATCAAAAATTAAAAAACTTTTTCTTTGCTTGCAAGAGCTTGAAAAATAGATGCTTTCTTGTATTCATAATATTGTTTTCTTCTAATTTTTACCATGTTACCAAAACCCTAAATTTAACTAGCATTCATGATGAACTCAGATAATACTTCCAGCGGGGGCGGTTGTCCCTTCAATCACCAACAACAAGAAGCTCCGGTTACCACCGCCGAACAATGTCCCATCCACCAAGCAGCAGGTCAGGGAACTTCAGTGCAGGACTGGTGGCCTAATCAGCTGAAAGTTGACATTCTTCATCAGCATGATGCTCGTTCAAACCCTATGGAATTTGACTTTGAATACGCAGCTGAATTCCAAAAGTTGGATTACGATGCCCTCAAAAATGATTTGAATGATTTAATGACAGATTCTCAAGACTGGTGGCCTGCTGACTTTGGACATTATGGACCTTTCTTCGTACGAATGGCATGGCATGCAGCTGGTACTTATCGGACTGCTGATGGACGTGGTGGTGGAGGTACGGGTGCACAACGCTTTGCTCCCTTGAACAGCTGGCCAGATAACGGCAACCTTGACAAAGCCCGCCGATTACTTTGGCCGATCAAACAAAAATACGGAAAAAAAATATCATGGGCTGATCTTTTTATCTTAACCGGCAATGTCGCCCTTGATTCAATGGGATTTAAGACTTTTGGGTTCGGCGGTGGTCGTCCTGATATTTGGGAAACTGAAGATGATATTTACTGGGGTGTAGAGGATTCATGGCTTGCAGACAATCGTTATTCCGGCGAACGCGATCTTGAAAACCCACTTGCTGCTGTACAAATGGGATTGATCTATGTGAATCCAGAAGGACCCAACGGGGTTCCGGACGCAAAAGCCTCTGCTCATGACATACGTGAAACGTTTGGACGCATGGCGATGAACGACGAAGAAACAGTCGCTTTGATCGCTGGTGGCCATGCTTTTGGAAAGACACATGGTGCTGGAAGTGCTGTTCATGTTGGCCCTGAACCCGAAGGTGCTCCCCTTGAAGAGCAGGGTTTTGGTTGGAGGAGTAGTTTTAATTCAGGTGCTGGTCCCGACGCTATCACTTCTGGTCTCGAAGTTACTTGGTCAAAGACCCCTACC
>MDTB01079576.1_pt1 | contig 14953 bp, 13 predicted proteins | sample 811161 | NCBI WGS metagenome assembly MDTB01 (sample SAMN05326650, study PRJNA326480) | marine metagenome | isolation source: seawater | place: Mediterranean Sea | collected 2009
TAAAATTCTAAAAACTGTTTCTCCAGGATGATGCCTTAGTCCAGTTGTAACATCAACATTTTTATCACTATGATGAATTACATGAAATTTCCACATCCATGGAACTTTATGTTCAACAAAATGAACTAAATAAGCTCCTACCAAATCAAGTATTAGTAATGAGATTGTAACTTCTACAAAAAGAGGAAGTTCAAAAAAATGAATTACTCCAAACTGTAACTCATTAACTATTTCAGTTGATTTTAACAATAAAAATGCAAAACCAAAACCAATTATTGCTGTTGTGGTTGTAAATAATAGATTAAGAAAAGCATGTCTGCCCTTCTTATAATTAAAAAAGTAAAGTGGAATTACACCTTCAAGAATCCAAAATAAAACTATTCCTCCTAGAAGAATTGATGTTCTAAAAACTAATGAAACATCAGCAAAAAAGTCAATTATCACATTCATTATAAAGTTTTTATTACCTCAAAGGTTTTATCTATTTCTGATTTTTGATTATAAATATGAACCGAGTGTCTCATTAATTCTTTTCCTACAGATCTTGGTTGAAGTCTCTCCTTTTCCCATAGAGTTTTCTGTAACTCTGGTCCAGTTAGTCCTTCTACCTTATATGTAGTTAAACCAGCACATAAACTTTCATTATGAGATGATACTATTTCAACATTATCTAATTGTTTTAATCCATCTCTAAGATATTTTCCTAATTCTTTAACTCTGCCTAACCATCTTTCTTTACCAATCATATTAAAAAAATCTATTGATGCTTCTAAACCAATTCTTAGAGATGGATTCCCAGTTCCTGACTGTTGTAGGCTAAAACCTTTATCATCTTGATTATCCCAGTTATAACTAGAAAGTGTTGGCCATATATCTGCTGATATTTTTTCATCTAAATATAAAATTCCACTTCCAGGTGGAGAGAGAAGCCATTTATGAAGACTTGAATAATATGCGTCACACTTTAAATCTTTTAAATTTACATTAATTTGACCCACAGCCTGAGCTCCATCAATAACCGTGAAAATTCCTTTTGATTTTGCAAATTCACATATTTCTTTAACTGGCATAACCGTTCCGTAAACAGATATAATATGTGGTATTGCAATTACTTTGGTTCTTTTTGTTACCTGACCAAAAATTGAGTCTATAATTTCTTGTTTATCATTTGCTGGAACAGGCATGACTGCTTGTTTATAGATTATTCCTTTTCTTTTAGCAAGTTGTTTCCATGCAGCATAACCTCCTCCATGTTCTTGATCTGTATTTATAACCTCATCACCTTTTTTAAGATCTAATCCGTGAGCAACAAAATTCATTCCAAAAGTAGCATTTTGAATTAGAGATAATTCTTTAAACTTACAGTTTATTAGCTTACCTAATTTTGTTCTGATTGACTCATATGGATCATATCCTGACAATAAATTAGGACCTTCCCCTTTATAGTCTGTCTTTGCACCATTAATTCCATTATTTCTCATATCTGAAATTACAGCATTAAGAACATAATTTGACTGTACTCCTAATGTTCCGTTATTGAAATATGTATCATTTTTATCAGTTGGGAATAGATTTCTCACTTCAGACCAGTATGTTTGATCAGAATTATCTAAATATCTTGATATATCATCTAAAGATTGGTTTTCTCGAGATTTACTGATAAACCCTAAAGCTGGTATAGATGATACTCCGAGAGCTGTATTTCTAAGAAAATTTCTTCTTGAATTATTCATTAATTAAATATAGTATTTTAGATAATAAAAGTAAGATATTGTTTAAAGAAAACTACAGGTTATTATTTTAGATTTTAATATATTAATTTTTTTATATTGAATTATGAAAAGATTCATACTTGGCCTAATAATAGCTTTCTTTGCTCTTTTATATATTTATATCTATGAAAAAATAGATGTTCTTAGTACTTCTGAATTAAAATCATATGTTGAAAAATTTAATAAATCAGATAGAGAGTTATACCCTCAATATATAAAAAATGAGAACGTATTAGAATTTTTAAGTGAAAATATTCCCCTAATTGAACTACCAAATAAAGAACTAGAAGAGACCTATTACTTCAGATGGTGGACATTTAGAAAACATATTAAATCAACTGAAGATGGCTTTGTTATCACCGAATTTTTACCAGAGGTAGGTTGGTCCATGAAACACAATACAATAAACTGCCCTGCGGGACACCATATCTATGAAGGCAGGTGGCTCAAAGACCCAAAATATATCTCAGAATACATAGATTTTTGGTTAAATAAATCTGGGGAGGGAATAAGACAATATAGTTTTTGGGTAGCAGATGCTTTTATTGCTTTTAATAATATTCACAGAAATGATTCAATAATGTCAAAACAAATACAACCACTTATTAATAATTACAATGAGTGGGAAAAAATAAGGAAAGACGAAGGTAAAATTCTTTTTCATCAGTATGACGATAGAGACGGAATGGAATTAACAGTAAGTGGAAGAAAATTAAATAAAGGCACTGAAATATTTGGAATAGAGTCTGACAGGCCTACAATTAATAGTTATATGTTCGCTGATGCAAAAGCCATATCAAAAATTTCATATATGAATAATGACATTAAAAACGGAGAAAAATATGAAATGAAAGCAAATGAAATAAAAAATGAAATTCAAAGAGCTTTGTGGAATGAAAAATTAAATTTTTTTACTGTTTTACCTAAAAACTATGATGAGACTACAAAACCATTGGATGTTAGAGAATTGATTGGTTTTATTCCATGGTACTTTAATTTGCCAGATGATGAAGCAAAGTACGCAGCTGCGTGGAATAAAATTATGGATACAACTGGTTTTTATGCGCCTTTCGGACTAACGGTAACAGAACAGTCTGATCCATATTTTAAAATAAATTATGAAGGTCACGAATGTCAGTGGAATGGACCCTCTTGGCCATTTGCTACAACGCAAACTTTAAAAGCCCTTGCAAATTTTTTAAATAACTACTCTAAAAACAAAACTGTAAACAAGAATGATTACTACAATCTCCTATTACAGTATTCTAGACAGCATAAGCTAGAGAATGAAAATGGCGTAACAGTTAACTGGATTGATGAGAACATTAACCCTTATACCGGAGATTGGATTTCTAGGACAAGGCTTAAAAATTGGGATGGAAAAGGATGGTCTGAAGAGAAAGGAGGCGTAGAAAGAGGGAAAGATTATAACCACTCAGGATTCACAGACCTGATACTTTCAGATCTTCTAGGTATCAAACCAAATCTCAATAATACAATCGAAATAAATCCTCAAGTTCCAGATGATTGGGAATGGTTTGCAGTTGACAACTTATATATTCAGGGAAAAAAATTCTCTCTGATATGGGTTAAAACTGGTAAAAAATATAACAGAGGAAACGGTTTATCACTTTTTAAAGATAATATATTGGTTTCTAAGTCTAGTAAGATTGAAAAAATAACTTATTCTATGAGATAGACTAAAAACATTAAATTTAAATTATGAAAAAACTAACTAAACTAATATCCTTTACATTTTTATCATTAATATTTATTCAGTGCCAAAAGATACCAAAATCTATTATTAAATATAGGTGGTCGGAGGAGAGAGCATGGCAGTGGCATAAAGAGAATGGGTGGGTGATTGGTTCAAATTTTAATCCCAGCACATCTATAAATCAGCTAGAATTTTGGCAAGAAGAAACATATGACGAAGAAACTATAGAGAGAGAGTTAGGATGGAGTGCTGAGCTTGGTATGAATACTCACCGAGTATATCTACATAACCTACTTTGGGATCAGGATTCAGTAGGATTTATAAAAAGAATTGAAAATTATCTAGATATCTCAGAAAGTATGGGTATAAAAACTCTTCTAGTCTTATTTGATGATTGTTGGCACCCTGCACCGAAACTTGGTAAGCAGCCAGATCCAATGCCATTTGTACACAACTCATGGTGGGTTCAATCACCTGGATCAGCTATCTTAGGAGATACATCAAGACATCACGAGGTAAAAAACTACGTGAAAGGTATAATTAGTCATTTTTCTCATGATAAACGCGTAATAGGTTGGGATCTTTACAATGAGCCAGGAAACGTTGCCCCTACTCAGAAGGGTCATAACGAATTTGCAATTAAGGGAGATAAAGATATATACACTCTATCTCTTCTCAGAAAAGCTTTTAAATGGGCAAGAGAGGTGAATCCATCTCAACCATTAACTACTTCCATATGGAAAACGTGGGAGAAAGATAGTGATTGGTCTAAATTAGATAGTCTATCTGACCTTTCTAAATTTACATTATCTAACTCAGATGTAATTTCTTTCCATACCTACGGAGATATAAACGAGATGAAACTAAGAGTCGAGCAGTTAGAGATATATAATCGTCCCATAATGTGTACTGAGTACCTAGCAAGAGGTCAGGGAAGTACCTTTCAAGCGATGTTACCTCTGCTGAAAGAGAAACAGATAGCGGCAATAAATTGGGGATTTGTTGCTGGAAAAACAAATACTATATTTCCTTGGTCATCTTGGGATGAAGACTTCACTTCTGCACCTGAAGTTTGGCACCATGACATCCTAATGCCAGACAAGACCCCTTTCGACCAAGCAGAGATAGATTTCATTAAAGAAATGACGTCAATTAAATAACAATAATATGAGAACAAAACTTATTTTAATCGTTGCTTTTATAACAGTTTTACTATTAGTAATTGAAGACCTTGTTATACTATCAAAAGATAAAAGATGGAGTGAGGAGAGAGCCTGGCAGTGGCATAAGGAAAATGGGTGGATGGTAGGAACAAACTTTAACCCAAGCACATCGATTAATCAGCTAGAGTTCTGGCAGGAAGATACATATGACCCAGAAACTATCGAGAGGGAGTTAGAGTGGAGTGCTGAGTTAGGCATGAACATGCACCGAGTATATCTCCATAATCTACTCTGGGAACAAGACTCATTAGGGTTATTAGAGAGACTTAATAATTATCTTGAAATATCAGATATTAAGGGCATCAAGACACTTATTGTTCTTTTAGATGATGTCTGGCACCCTATCCCAAAAATAGGCAAACAACCCGATCCTATCCCATTTGTACATAACTCCGGTTGGGTTCAAGCTCCTGGAGCTGAAATATTAGGGGACAGCTCTCGACATGATGAAATTAAAAATTATATCAAAGGTATCATAACTCATTTCACAGACGATAAACGAGTTGTGGGATGGGATCTTTATAACGAACCTGATAACGTCTCACCTGACGATCCTAGGTATCCAGACAGAGGACCAGAGGTTAGAGATAAGCACATATACTCACTCTCTCTTCTTAAAAAGACATTTAAGTGGGCAAGAGAGGTAAATCCCTCACAGCCACTTACTGTAGGATTATGGAAGGAATCCGAGACATGGAGTGATATAGATAGCCTCTCTGCAATTGATAGGTTTGTCATAAACAACTCAGATGTAATTTCTTTTCACGCTTACGGTGGATTAGAGGAGACAAAGAAGAAGATAGAAGACCTTGAGCAGTACAATAGACCTCTTTTGTGCACAGAATATCTAGCAAGAGGAGAGCAGAACACCTTCCAGATTATGTTACCACTATTCAAAGAGAAAGAAGTGGCAGCTGTAAACTGGGGATTTGTGGCAGGAAAGACAAATACGGCTTTCCCGTGGTCATCATGGCAGGTTGAATTTGACTCTTTACCAAAGATATGGCACCACGACATATACCTACCAGATAAAACTCCTTTTGACCAAGGAGAGATAGATTTCTTGAAAGAAATATTAATAAAATAAATAACCCAAAAATGAAATATCTATTAACAGCTACTATTTATTTTCTTTGCCAATTTACAGCTTTCACTCAAAAAGATGTTATTCCTCTATACCCTGAGGGAGTAAAGTGTGGCAACGATTTACCTGCCGTCACTGACTATGATGGGACCGGTAGGATTTTTAAGAAGGTAGTTGATCCAGAGATATGGTATTACCCTTCTGAAAAAAAAAACAGTACTCAGACAGCTATTCTCGTTATTCCAGGTGGTGGTTACTGGGGTCTTTGGTTTGATCATGAGGGAGTAAAAGTTGCTAAATGGCTAAATGGATTAGGAATTTCAGCATTTGTATTAAAACATAGAGTTCCACACTGGGAGTCAAAAGACTGTAAGAGTAAAGTTGCTCTATCAGATGCCCAGAGAGCGATGAGAATTATTAGAGCAAACTCAAAGAAATGGGATATAAATCCTGACAAAATTGGTGTTTTGGGTTTTTCTGCTGGCGGTCACCTTGCATCAACTTTATCTACTCACCATGATAATGGTTTAGATAAATCAGAAATTATAATTGATAAAACAAGTAGCAGACCGGACTTCTCAGTTTTAATATACCCTGTAATCACTATGCAAGATACTCCATATACAAATATTGGAACTAGAGATAATTTATTAGGAAAAACACCACAAGATGATTCATTAAAGTATTTTTCTAATGAACTTCAAGTGAAAGAAGATACTCCACCAGCAATCCTAATTCATACAGATGAGGATAAAGTGGTTCCTCCTGAGAATAGTATTAACTACTACATGTCCCTCAGAAAATTTAATATTCCTGCTGCCCTTCACATATGGGAAGGTGGTTCACATGGGTTAGGTCTAGCTAAAAATTATGACATGGCATTTAAGAATTGGCCTGAAACAGTGAAAAATTGGATGTTAGAGAGAGGCTTACTTAATAACTGATACTGAAAATTATCTAGTCGAAAATCTAAAAATTGTCTTAGTATCGTACTTTTCTCCAGGATTTAATATCACAGAGGGAAAACTTTCCTGATTAGGAGAGTTTGGATAGTGTTGTGTCTCAAGGCAGAAACCAGACCTAAACTCGTAATTACCACCATCTTTTGATTCTAAGGTACCATCTAGAAAGTTTCCTGAGTAGAACTGGATGCCAGGCTGATCTGAAGATACTTCTAATAATCTACCTGAAATTGGATCATATGCCGAAGCCACTATTCTGATTCCTTCATCTTGTTTATTTAGTACCCAGCAGTGGTCATAACCATTGCCAAAAGTTAATTGTATATCTTCCTCATTAATATCGTCTACTATTCTTTTAGATGCTCTAAAGTCAAATGGAGTCCCCCCAACACCAGTTAACTCTCCAGTAGGTATTAGTGTTTGATTAACAGGCAAATATGAGTCAGCATCTATAGTTATTTCATGAGATAATATGTCTCTATTTAAACCTGCAGATAGGTTAAAATACGAATGCTGAGTAAGGTTAACAACAGTCTTCTTATCAGTCTCTGCCTCGTACCTGACTCTCAACTCATCATCAATAGTTAAGGTGTAGGTTACTTTAACATCTAAATTTCCTGGGTATCCTTCTTCCATATCAGGACTAGTATACCTTAGTATCAGTGAGGCTGATTTATCATTCACTTCCTCTTCTACATTCCATATAACCTTATCAAAACCCTTTAAACCACCATGTAAGTGATTTTCTCCGTTATTTACAGCGAGGTTATACTCTACCCCATCAAGACTAAATTTTCCTTCCCTTATACGATTTCCGTACCTTCCTATTAGAGCACCAAAATATGGACTACTAGTCTCGTAGTCAGATAAATTAGCAAAACCTAAAACAATGTCTCTGTAGTTACCTTCCCTATCTTTTGCCTTCCAAGATGTTATTATCCCACCATAACTTATGATACTCACCTCCATACCATTGCTATTTTTTAGAGTATACTGATCGACGTTATCACCATCAGTAGTCTTTCCAAAAAATTCTTTATTTACATTAAATAGAGACATATTTTCTTTTTTTTTAGTCTTTTCACAAGAGATAATAGCAAGAATTAGTACTAATAAATAGGTATTTTTCATACTACCAAATATATACTCTTATCAAGAGTAATTGAAACCTAAATATGATATTTCTGTATACTCTAGTTATCATGGAGTATCTTTCAATTCAGCAAGCTATTAAACACGTTAAAAAGAAGTTTAATGTGCCAGATAAATGGAGAGGTAGACACCAAGAAAATACTATTAATACTCAAGAAAAATATAAGTCATTTAGGAATATAAAGGTAAGTAATTCTCTGCTCGGTCTAATAACTAACCTAGGAGATAAAGGGGTTGTCAAGACAAGGAAAACCAGAGGTACGTTTTTCTATAATGTAGACGAATTAAACAAAGTATTTTCTAGATGGGATAAAATGCGAAAAATGAAGGTTAAGATAGAATTTAAGAATGTTTCTCCTCAATTTAAGGACGAGGCTATGAGCAGGATTAAGAAGAGGATGATCATGATGACAGACCTAGGAATCTCAAAGTATCAGGTAGTAGAAGATAAGCTATTCAAATACTACGGTAAGAATAAAGTAAAATGCAGCTCTTTTTAACATAAAAAGCCAAAATAATCATCTAATTCATTATTTGTCATAGTTATCGTAAAGATATAATGGCAAAGCCAATGAGAAGCCGACGAGAGAAGCTAGCAGATATTTCCATATACTTAAACCATTTCTAACTTTCTGGTAGATCAGGAAGGCAAGAAATGAAAAATAAGCAACAGTAATATCCCACGTTATCATAGAAGTCGGAGATGATGAGTAGATTTCACTTATAAAAAAATCCATTGTCGGTGTATCAGAAATTAAAAAAAGGTATAACTGATAATAAGGTAAAATCACTCCTAAAACACAAAGAACAAAGAAAACTCTTTTCATTATTTCATTATTTAGTTAAAAAAACTAAAGTTATTAATAAAATAATAAATGGAAATAGAACAGATTTCACTTCCTAACGAATTAAATTATTTTTTAAAGAATAATGTTATTTTCTAGTAGAATGGATCTTACAAAATTAGCTTTCACTACAGATGGTTCTCCAAAACCAGAAGTTTTACCTAAAGGAATATCAATAGAGTTGCTAATTTCATCTACACTTAAACCTTTTTTATAACCCTCTAAAGTCATTTCATAATAATGATTTAAACCATCTCTAAAGGCTTTGACTCCCTCAACATTATTTAAACCTCCGTGACCTGGAATTACAATTGTATTCTCATCACAAATGCTTATAATATCCTCTAGGGTATTGATAAAGCCTAATATACTTCCACCGTTTGACATATCAACGTAAGGTAAACCATATTCAATATATGAATCTCCAGCATGAACAACATTAGCATCTTCAAATTTAATGATACTATCTCCATCTGTGTGCCCTTTTCCAAAGTAGTAAATAACGATTGTTTCATCTCCTTCGTGCAAATACATTTTCCTGTCATATGTAATAGTAGGAAGTTCGTCCTTTTCGTGTGCAGGAACATTAAAATTTTCTAAAAGTGGGTAAATACCTCCATATGCCATATGAATCTCTGATTGTCTTGTTCTCACATTTTTATGAGAGATTATAGGAATACCTCTTTTTCCGAATACCCTATTTCCGTCTGCATGATCGAAATGAAAGTGGGTATTAATTATATATTTAATTTTTTTATCCGAGAGTTCTCTTACCTTATCTACCAATAAATCCTCAAGAATTTCAAATTGGTTATCTATCATAACTATTCCGTCATCACTTAAAAAGACACCCACATTACCTACTCCTCCACCAATTCCTTCAATGATATAAAGATTATCTTTGACCTCAATAGCTTTCATAGACATAGCATCAGGATCAATCCAATTATTAAATTTTTCAAAACTTACATCTTGTGAATATCCGAAAAAGGGAGTTAGGAATATTAAAATATATTTTTTCATTTCAATTAATTTTAAAGTTAAGATATTGTAATCTACTTAATTATTAGATTATTATCTATTCGAAATACCATATTAAATTAATTCCAAGCTTTAATTTACAATGGAAGGAAAAAAAGTAAAATGAGAAAAAAAACAAAGAATGAAAAATAAATATTTATTGAAATTATAAGATTTTTCTTATTCATAAAAGATTGATAAAGATATTGGTTCAACAAACCCAAAAAGAACCAAGTTACATAGTTGAAAAGTAGATTTTTATCATAAAAGTACCAAAAATCAATATTTCCTGAAACTTGTTCCATAACAAAATCAAGAACCAACATTAAAAAAGAACCAAATAATATGGATAAAAATTTATTTTTTGAAAATATATAATGAGATATATTTCCGCATGAAATAGTTAAAACAAACCAATTTAACCCAATTACTAACGGTACTCCAAAAATTAATGGAGCTAAATTATTACCATACTCATATGAACCAAATAATATCCCAGAATTCACACCAATTATTTCGCATATAAAACTTATGAAAATGATAAAAAGTGCAACTGAAAGTTGCTTTAACGAAAATTCAACATTATAAAATAATACTATTAAAAATGTAAAAAATAATGAAATAGGTGAAAGAGATAAAAATAAATTAAAGTCGACATAAAAAATGCCAAATAGACCAAATAATTGATTTAGCCATATAATAAGGAGTAATATATTAGCTGTTTTTTTCAATTAGATCAGTAACTATTTTTGAAGACATTAAACAAAGTGGGATTCCTCCTCCAGGATGAACTGTACCACCACAGAAATAAAGATTTCCTATTTTTTTTGAAAAATTTTGATGTCTTTTTATTGGTGAGAATATAGTATTGGAAGATTCTCCATATAATGAACCTAGATAAGAATTTGTATTTATAGAAATATCCATAGGTGTAAATACCTTTTCTTCTACTATATGATTTTCTATATTTGTTTTGAGGATTTTATCAATTTTTTTTATAATATTTTTTCTTAAAATTTTTTTCATTTTATCCCAATCTTGACCAGTATCCTTTGGTGAATTTATCATAACAAACCAATTTTCAGATCCTTTTGGACATACACCTTTTATATCTTTTGAGGTAATATTGATATAAATAGTAGGATCATGGTATAAGTCATTCTTTTCAAATATATTTTTAAATTCTTCCTTATAATTTTTGGAAAAAAGAATATTGTGAAGATCTAAGTCCTTAAACTCTCTATTTATTCCCCAAAAAAAAATAATTGCTGAACTCGACATATTTTCTTTATTGCAGGAATAATTTGAATTATTGAGTAATTTCTTATGTGTTAAATTAATATCAACATTTGATATAATATTATCAAATTCAATCAATTTATCATCAATAATCACACCCTTTGCTATTTTGTTTTTGACATATATTTTTTCAACACTTTTATTAAAGTAAAATTTTACACCAATTTTTTGACATAAATTATATAAAGACTTAGGAATTTGTCTCATCCCTTTATTACAAATAAAAGTACCATATTGATTTTCAAGATGTTGAATAATTGACATTATTCCAGAGGTAAGATATGGAGATGAACCATTATAGGTAGCATATCTATTTAAAACTTGAGTCATATGATTATTTGAGGTTGCCTTAATGTTTACCGTATTAAGAGAAGTAAATAATTGAAATAACCTTATATTAAATAGAGCCTTGATTGAATCCATATTCAGAAAAGTTGATAACTTATTTATAGGTTTATATAAGAAGAGTTTATTTATTAAATCATACTTTTTTTTAGATTTCAAAAAATATTTTTTTAATAATTTTTTTTCAACCTTAAATTTACTGTTAGCTTCATCTATATATTTGTCCTTATCTGAATAGGCTGAAAAGGTTTTACCGTCATCCCAAAAATACTCACAATGTATATTCTTCTTTTTGTAGTTAAAATAATTTCTAGGATCTTCACCATGCATAATAAATAGTTCATCAATAAGATTAGGCATCGTTAAAAGAGAAGGGCCTGTATCAAAGGAAAAATCTTTTAATTTAAGATTTCCAATTTTACCACCATAAGTATCATTTCTTTCGAAAACACTAACTGAATGACCTTTCTTTACAAGGCGTATAGCAGATGAGAGACCACCGACACCAGAACCTATTATAGCTGTATTCATTTGTATAGAACATACGAGATGTATTGACAAAAAGATCTTAGATAAATAAGAGTTTTAAATTATACTATGAAATATAAATAGAAATAATACTTAGATAACCTTTATCTAATTGAAGATATTCATTTTAAAACATTAATAATAAAAATCATGAAATGACAATGAAACCTAAAATTAATATTTATGTATAACCTAAATATTAAATAACCTAATAGTATATCTTATAATCATAAGAGATAATGCATATTAGATTAAATTTAATATATCTGATTGAGGGTAGTTAATTATGAAGTATAGAATTCTAATATTTATTTTTCTAATATCATGTTCCGATATATTTGATAGAAAGTTTTTAATTAATATTAAAATTTTACCAGAGGAAAGTGGTAAGGTATCTTTACTAAATGGATACTACGAAAAAAATCAAAAAATTTCTATAGTAGCAACGCCAAATGAAAATTATATCTTTAAAAGATGGGATTCTGATATTGATTCTTATGATAATTCAATAGAATTTATATTAGATTCGGATAAAGATTTAATAGCTAATTTTGAATTAATTGATAATGATAATGATGGTGTTACGGATGCACTAGATACGTGTCCAAATACTAATTTGAATTCAAATGTAGATGCATCTGGATGTTGTGTTGATACTAATGAAGTAACTTTCAAAAATTTAAATAATATACCTTATCCTTCAGCATATAATTCCTCATCTAATGATGGTTCATCAATTTATCTTTCAAAGGGTGTAAGAATAAATTCAGAAAATATAATTGAAAGAGCACCAGAAGTTTTAAAGTATGATATAATAAATGATTCTTGGAGTGTATTTATTGATAATGTAAATGCAGTTTCGTACGGAGCTAGCGAAATAATTGGGTATGATTTATATCTTTTTAACGGGAAAAATTATCCAATAATCAATGATAGAGTATTAAATGATACAATTGAAAAGATAAATTTATTAACTAAAGATATTACAAAACTACCAAATCCGTATCCCGCTGTTCAAAGTGGAAGTATAGTATGGAATAAAAATATTATTTTCTTTGGAGGAAGAAACCTTAATGGATGCCTTGACAGAATTGTAAAATATAATTCTTCTAATAATAAATTTGAGATTATTACAAATATGCCTTTCCCAATATGTAATGCTAAAGGCGAGGTCTTTGATAACAAACTATATATTATTGGTGGAGATCTCGATTATGATGAATCAGATAAAATTTTAATATATGATCTTCAGGATAAAATTTGGTTAGAATCTTTTATTATGCCAATAAAATTATCAAATCATACAACTGGTATATATAAAAATAAAATATTAATAAAAGGAGACTATAATATTTTAAATCTATTTGCAATTTTTGATATTGAAAAAAATAAATTCTCAACAATAAAAAGTAATGTTTCAGAATCAAGATTTTTAACTTCACAGGTTGCAAATGGTGAGTTTTATGTATTAGGTGGGAATGCTACATCAAATTATTCTACTATGATTGATGATTTTATGGTTGTTGACCTGGAGGCTGATGGATATTTTTGTTTTTAATAACAGATTTAATTTAGTTAAATCATTACATTGTTAAAATAAATGATTTAGATATAATTAAATCCTTTGTTTATTCGTAAAATACTCTAAAAATAGGATTACAATTGTAATCAGAGGAAGGTGATACTTCAATTATTGTTCTTTTATCTTTATAAAAGTTTACGAATACTTCTCCTCTAATATCAAAATAATCTGGCTTCATATCTCTTATTTCTTCAGCTCCTTGTTCACAATCAAAAGTAAATATAACTTTTATATCAGTGGTGTCTGCTAGTTTTATTACATCTACATCAAAAGTCTGAAAATTTGTATCTGAATTTCTATAATCAGGAATAATATCATAAAATATTTTATAATTTAAATCAATTTGTTTGGTCCAAAGTATAGTCCCCTGACCATAACCTTTACCTTTCCAAGCTATTAATAGCTGTTAGGGATTTTTAAAAACAAGTTCTTCTTTACTACAACCTAAAAGGAAAATTAAAATATTAATAAGTACCTTATCTTATCAAAAACATCATAAATATTCCACCTAACATGAAACCAATTGCCATTCCGAAAAGAAATGTCTGTGTTTTAATTAGGATTTCATACTCTATTGACATACCTAAAAATATAAATTTCATAACTGAATATCAAACGTTAATGATTAGAAAAGTATATCTTAAGAAAAGAAATTGAAAGAAAGATTTATTATGATTTATTCTTATTGATTGACTTATAATAAGATCTTAATTCTGGATCATTTTCAAACTCTTTTTTTTGTTGATTGTGAGCTTTAAAAATCATATAAACGTATCCTATTATGTATAATACAAATACTATAAAACCAATAATGAACATTGATAATGGTACAGGTGTATTCATTTAGATAATCTTTTTTTTCTATCTCTTCTTCTCTGCCTTATAGCAATTGAAAATCCTAAAATTGAAGGAACCCATATCCCAACAAATATACCCTCTAATTTTTGCCCACTAAACCAGAGGGTCACAGAATATAAAAATGAGAAAAATGCTAAAATTATTGGATAATAATCACCCCAAAAATCAAGTAACCAAACTATATTTTTTTTCATATTAATTGAACTTATATTAGTATAACTACTAATTGGGGTATAAAGTTTTGAAATTTTGAATCTTAATATTACTTTAAATCTTTTCTAATATCTTTTTTTACAATATTTAAGTACTTTAATCTTTTTTTATCTGTTATAAAAGGCACTGACCAAAATTGTTTTGTATTAAACCATAAAGAAGGTTTCCAACCAAAAACAAAACTATAAACACCCATTACAAGACGAAGCTTTATAGAATTTAAATATAAAGTCATTACAGGTAAAGCAGGAGCACCGTGAGTCATATAAGTTCTTATTTTTTTATCTTTTAAATATGATTTAGGATAAGCATAAATTTTAGTTATGTTGACAAAATCAAAAGCAAATCCAGGA
>MDTB01077506.1_pt1 | contig 14952 bp, 19 predicted proteins | sample 811161 | NCBI WGS metagenome assembly MDTB01 (sample SAMN05326650, study PRJNA326480) | marine metagenome | isolation source: seawater | place: Mediterranean Sea | collected 2009
GACCTCGTTATCCCAGGATCAAAATGCAACTCTAAAATTATTAATTTTATGGCAAAACATGGTAGAGGATTGATTTGCTTACGAAGGAGACCTCGTTATCCCAGGATCAAAATGCAACTCTAAAATTATTAATTTTATGGCAAAACATGGTAGAGGATTGATTTGCTTAGCATTAACAAAGAGACAAATTGATAAACTAAAATTACCTTTAATGTCTCAAATAAATCGATCAAGAATGCAAACAGCTTTTGCTGTTTCGATTGAAGCTAAAAGAGGTATTTCAACAGGTATATCTGCTTTTGATAGAGCGAAAACAATTAAAGTTGCTATAAATCCTAATACAAAAAAAAAAGATATTGTTTCACCAGGGCATGTATTTCCTTTGGTAGGCAGAACTGGTGGTGTGTTAGAAAGGGCAGGTCATACCGAGGCTTCAATTGATATTTCAAAATTATCAGATTTAAACCCAAGTTCTGTTATTTGCGAAGTTATGAATGAAGATGGAAGAATGGCTCGTCTAGATGATTTGTTTAAATTTTCAAAAAAACACAAGATTAAGATCGCTTCTATAGCTGATATAATATCTTACAGACTAAAAAATGAAAAACTTATAACAAAGTCTTACTCTAAAAGTTTTCAAATAGATAAAATTAAAAATATTCAATTGAGTATTTATAAGAATAAATTAAATAGATATGAAAGCTACGTAATATCAAAAGGCAAATTTAAGAATAATTCGACTATAGCTGTTAGAGTTTTATCTAAAAGGATAAATAATAAAAAAAATTTATACAATAAAGAGATAAAAAAAAATATAAAATTACTCGCTAAATATAAAAATTTTATATTAGTTATAATTAACAACGAATTAAGTAATAAAAAAAAGAACCCAGATATTACTTTGAGATATTATGGTATTGGTGCACAAATTTTAAAGGATTTTAATGTTAAAAATATGATATTACTTTCACGTTCCAAAAAAAATATAATTAGTTTGGAGGGGTTTGATTTAAAAATTATAAAACAAATTATTATTAAATGAAAAAAATATTAATTGTAAATTCTAACTATTATAAAGATGTATCCAAAAATCTTGAAAATAGTGCATTTAAATTTTTAAAAAAAAACAAAATCGCAATAAGTATAATTACTGTTCCAGGGATATATGAAATACCAATAACTATAAGAAAAAATATTAAAAATTATGATGGCTTTATAGCTTTAGGCTGTGTAATTAAAGGCAAAACACCTCATTTTGATTTAATTTGTGATAGCACTTTTAACGGTATAATTAACTTGTCAATCCTTTATAATAAACCGATTTGTAATGGAATTATAACAGCTTTAAATAAAAAACAAGCTTACGAGAGATCTGGTAAAATAAAATCTAATAAATCAAATAAAGGATTGGAAGCTGCAAAAGCAGTATTGTCTATTTTATATAATGGGCCCAAAAAAAAATAAGAATTCTTCACCTAGGATTAAGATTATACAAAAAATCTATAATGCTGTGATGAATCCAAATTCAAATATAGAATATTCAAAAAATCAGTATAAAAAATTTATCAAAGATGTAGTTGAGGGTACGTTAGAAAGATCAGAGTTAATTGAGAGCACAATAAAAAAAACTATTAGCAATGATATAGACTTTAAAAAAACAGACAAATTATTAAAAATAATACTCTTTGCAGCAATTTTTGAGCTAATGTTTATACACAGAAATCCAAAAAAAGTTATTATAAGTGAGTATCTTTTAGCATCTGAATACTTTTTAGAAAAAGTTCAAATTGGTTATTTAAACGCAATTTTAGATAAATTATCAAAAGTCATTAGAAAAGATGAGTAAAAACTATAAAAATGATAACTTTAGCTTGCGTTTTTAATTCTTTTTTGGCATTTATCCGATAATAAAAAAATGACAAATTATTTAGAACTTCTTTATTTAATATCTTTTACTGGTGTATTAGCAGTTGCCTACAGCTATCTCCTCTCGGGGCAAATTATTTCTTCAAGCCCTGGTAACTCTCGAATGCAAGAAATCGCTGAAGCTATACAAATTGGAGCGAAAGCCTATTTAAACAGACAGTATAAAACAATTGCTATAGTCGGATTAATCGTACTATTAATCGTGAGTTATTTTTTTAGCTACTTAGTTGGCCTAGGATATTTTATAGGTGCATTTTTGTCTGGTGTCGCAGGGTATGTTGGAATGCTTATTTCAGTGAAAGCAAATGTTAGAACAGCAGAGGCCGCAAGACAAAGTTTACAATCAGGTTTAACAATAGCATTTAAATCAGGCGCGATTACAGGATTATTAGTTGCCGGTTTAGCTTTATTAGCTATTACAATTTACTATATAATCTTAATTAATCTTAACGTTGATAATAGAGAAATTATTAATGCACTAGTTGCACTGGGTTTTGGCGCGTCTTTAATTTCTATTTTTGCAAGATTAGGAGGTGGAATTTTTACAAAAGGAGCAGATGTTGGCGCAGATTTAGTTGGGAAAGTTGAAGCAGGAATACCGGAAGATGACCCAAGAAATCCTGCCGTTATAGCAGATAATGTAGGAGACAATGTAGGAGATTGTGCTGGTATGGCCGCGGATTTATTTGAGACATACGCAGTAACTATTGTAGCAACAATGGTATTGGCTTCGATATTTTCACCTCAAGATTATAATTTAATGGTTTACCCCTTAGCGATTGGAGGTGCTTGTATAATTACATCTATAATCGGAACTTGGTTTGTTAAATTGGGAAAAAGTAAAAGTATTATGGGAGCATTATATAAAGGTTTCATTGTAACTGCAGTTACTTCACTATTGATTATGTATCCTGTAACCAACTCAATTATAGGTCTAACTACTAATTATAGTAATAATGCAGGAGCGATATTCACAGGTCTGGATCTCTACTTATGCGGAGTAGTTGGATTTGTTATTACTGGATTGTTAATTTGGGTTACTGAGTATTATACAGGAACAGACTACAGACCAGTAAAAACAGTTGCTAAATCTTCAACAACAGGCCACGGAACAAATGTCATACAAGGTCTTGCAATTTCAATGGAAGCAACTGCTATACCCGCGTTAATTATTGTTGCGGGAATTTTATATACCAATAGTTTAGCTGGTCTTTATGGAATAGCTATTGCTGTAACTGCTATGTTAGCTTTAACTGGAATGGTTGTTGCATTAGATGCTTATGGTCCGGTCACTGATAACGCTGGTGGGATCGCTGAAATGTCAAAACTTCCAAAGAATGTTAGAAAAACAACGGACGCTTTGGACGCTGTTGGCAACACTACTAAGGCAGTTACAAAAGGTTATGCAATTGGCTCTGCAGGTTTAGGTGCTCTAGTTCTTTTTGCTGCATATACTGAAGATATAAAGTATTTTTCAAAAGTAAGTGGCTCAGCATTAGAAGGAGTAAATGTTACATTTGATTTATCAAATCCTTTTGTTGTAGCAGGTTTGTTAATTGGAGGGATGCTCCCATACTTATTTGGTTCTATGGGCATGCAAGCGGTAGGTAGGGCTGGTGGAGCTGTAGTAATAGAGGTAAGAAGACAGTTTAAAAAAATACCAGGAATTATGAAAGGAAAAAGAAAGCCTGACTATGGAAGACTGGTAGATCTATTAACTAAAGCAGCAATCAAAGAAATGATAATACCATCCCTGTTACCAGTATTATCACCTCTAGTATTGTATTTTATTATTCTTCAAATTGGAGGAATTGAAGCTGCCCTCTCATCGTTAGGAGCAATGTTATTAGGCGTAATTATAACTGGTTTATTTGTTGCAGTTTCTATGACAGCCGGTGGAGGAGCTTGGGACAATGCGAAAAAATATATAGAGGATGGAAATTTTGGTGGTAAAGGATCAGAAGCTCACAAATCTGCAGTTACTGGTGATACTGTTGGAGATCCATACAAAGATACTGCAGGCCCGGCCATTAACCCAATGATAAAAATTACAAATATTGTAGCTTTATTATTATTAGCAGTTATTGCTCATTAATAATTTACTTATTTCCATACATTTTTGATTTTATGCTTGTAAGAAATCTTTCTACAAAGCTTTTTTGAGATAAATCATTTTTAGTTATTTTTTCAGAAAATTTAAGTTTTTTTTTGTCATTTTTATCTAAAAATTCTTTTTTAACTAAAATTCCGTAATTGTTGAAATTTAAAATTAGGACATTGTTATCTTTTAGTACATTTTTACCTAATTTATGAAATTGTCCTTTTATTAAAGTTCTCTCGAAATACAACCACTCATTATCATTATTGATGGATTTTGAGTGAGGATGTCCAACAATTTTTAAAACATCATTTTTATTAGTATTATTTATTATCAATTTCTCAGATCTATTTTTTAAAAATGCAATTCCGTGATTTTTAGATGCCTCTTGTAATTGACAACCAATTAAAATAATAGAAATAAGTAGTAAAATATAAATTTTATGATTTTTAAAAAAAAAGTTCATAACAATAACTTATACAACACATTATTAAGCTTATCTAGAAACATTTTTTTTTACACAAAAATTAAGCTACAGGATAGTTTTGAAACTAGAATTTATCTTATGTTTCTTCATTTTTCAATAATGATGATTGTATCAAAAAAAAAAGGAAAAAAGTTTGATCAAAAATCGTATGACTCTTTGTTCAATAATATTGAATATAATTTACGTGAAATGGGTTATGGAGATGTTACTGTTAATAAAAAAATGAAAGATTTAAATAAAATCCTGTATGATATTTTGCTAAAAATTAAACAGGATGACACAATTAAGTTTAAAACAAATTATAATTTGATTTTTAAGTATTTCAGAGATTTAAATGACCCTAAAAGTGTAGAATTTCAAGAATTTGAAAATTATTTTAATGATTTTTACAACTTTTGCTTTGAATTACCTCTAGATAATATGATAAGAGAAACTATAAAATTTAGAAAAAATCATGGCAGTACCTAAAAGAAAAACATCTATATCAAAAAAAAAAATGAGAAGATCTCATCATAAGATCTCTGCCGCTAATATTTCAGAAGATAAAAAAAGTGGTGAATATAAACTTTCTCATCATATTGATCTTAAAAATGGTTTTTACAACGGTAAAAAAATTTTAGATATTTAAAGAAATAAATGAAAAAAAAAATAACTATTGCAATAGATGCAATGGGCGGTGAAAACTCACCTGACAAAACAATTCAAGGTGTAAGCCTTTTTTTAAAAAAAAATAAATCAAATAAAGATTTTTTTTTAAACCTATATGGCGATAAAAATTTAATAGAAAATTATTTAAAAAGATATGGTTGTTCTTCCGATTTGATAAGGGTTATCCATACAGATGCTGCTGTATCTGATGAAGAGACTCCTTTAACTGCTGTTAAGAATTCTAAAAACACAAGTATGTGGAATTGCATAAAATCTCAAGTAGAAGGTGAGTCCGATATAAGTTTATCTGCAGGCAACACAGGTGTTCTTTTAGTAATTTCAAGAATGATTCTTAAAATGATAAATAAAGTCAACAAACCTGCGCTTGCTGGGTTGTGGCCTAACAAAAAGGGGATGAATGTTGTTTTAGATTTAGGTGCAAACATCGAATGTAATGAGGATAATTTAATAGATTTTGCAGAACTAGGATCAGCATTATATAAGGCATTATTCCCAAATGAAAAACCACATGTATCTTTATTAAATGTTGGTTCTGAGGAAGTTAAAGGGACTGAAATTTTAAAAAAAACTTACAAAAAATTGAATTTGTTAAGTAATGAAAATAATTTTATATTTAACGGATACATTGAAGGTAATAAAATTATGAATGGTGAGTCAAATGTAATTGTAACCGATGGATTTACAGGGAATGTTGCTTTAAAAACAGCGGAGGGAACTGCAAAATTTATTACAGATAATTTAAAAGAAACTTTAACAGAAAGCTTACTTTCTAAATTTTCATTAATTTTTTCATATTTTTCATTAAAAAGATTTAAAAAAAGATTAGATCCAAGAAAATATAATGGAGCAATATTTTTAGGCTTAAATGGTCCAGTCGTAAAGAGTCACGGTGGGACTGATGCTTTAGGTTTTTATTATTCTATAGATTTATGTTATAAAATTATCAAGGGTGATTTAATGAAGCAAATTAAAAGTAATATAAGCCATTTAAACATTGACTAAGAAAAATTTTAATAAAGATAATTTATATAAATTATTAAGTGAGAAAAGTGGCTTTTCAGAGCTTTTGTCAAAAAAAATAATCAATGACTTAATTAAGATTATCATTAAAGAGATTAAAAAGGAGAACTTTAACCTTCTTAATTTAGGGAAATTTAAAATAATTAATAAAAAGAAACGATTAGGAAGAAATCCAAAAACAAAACAAACTTTCATTATTAATCAAAGAAAATCAATTAGTTTTATGCCATCTAAAAATTTATCGAAAATTTTAAATGAGTAAATTTATTAATATATCTGATCTTTCAAGAAAGCTAGATTTAGTAGATCTTGATAGTGGTAAACCATTAAATCACACTCTCAGATTTTGGGAGAAGCACTTTAAACAAATTAAACCTAAAATTATTAATAAACGTCGTTATTATTCTCATGATAACATTGAAACTATTAAACTTATTAAGTATTTGCTAAAGGATAAAGGAATGACAATTAATGGGGTAAAAAACGTTTTAAACTCAAATATAAATAAACTTGACGATTATGATTTAGATAGTTTAAAAGCTGACTATTATAAAAAAAATATAAAAGAAAAAAGTAAAAAATTATTAAATAAGATTAGAAAACTCAAAAATTATGGCAAAAAAAACTCACCTGAAAGTTAGAATGGTTCCTGAAAATAATCCTGATAGTAAATTTATTTATTATGCAAAAAAACCTACAAAAGGTGAAAAGGCTAAAGAGAAATTAAAATTAAAAAAATATAATCCAAATACAAGAAAGCACGAATATTTTGTCGAGAAAAAACTACCACCGCACAGTAAATAACTAAATTATTTTTTTTTAAAATTTCTAAACTCGTAATCAATAAAAGCTTTAATCATAGAGCTCCAAATTTTTTTTGTTACTATTTGGTCAATTTTTTTTTGTTTAGATTTTTTTGATATATTTTTAAGAATTATTTTTATTCTTTTTCTGTCAATAATATCTTTTTTATATTTTTTGTTTAATAAAACTTGATTTACCAAATAAATTCTCTTTTTAATAATAGCAAGCAGCTGATTATCTAAATTATCCAATTTTTTTCTGATTTTAAATATATTTTTATTAATCATAGCGACATTTAACTCATAAAAAAGATAAACAGATTTATATATATATAATAAAAACAATGATGCCACACGATAAAAAAACTAAAGATTTATTATTTTATTGGTTGTCTACTATTACATTTCTGGTTTTCTTAATGATTATAGTTGGAGGATATACAAGACTTACAGACTCTGGTTTATCGATAACAGAATGGGAATTATTCAAAGGTATTCTTCCACCTTTAAATAAGTCAGATTGGGCAGACTATTTTAATCTGTATAAAAAAATTCCTCAATATCAAATAATTAACCCATTTATGACGCTTGATGAATTTAAAATTATTTTTTATTGGGAATATGCACACAGAATACTAGGTAGAATTATAGGTTTATTTTTTCTTTTACCTTTAATTTATTTTCAATTTATTAAAAAAATCCCAGCTAAATATTTAACATCATATTATTTAGTTTTTTTTATTATTGTTCTTCAGGGTTTAATTGGATGGTATATGGTAACAAGCGGATTAGTAAACGACGTTACAGTAAGTCATTATAGATTGTCTCTGCACTTATCTTTAGCTGTTATAATTATATCTATTTTGTTCTGGCAGATTTTAAATTTAAAATATAATAAAAATAAATCATTTTTTGTTCTAAAGAAAGAAAATATTCCTTATTTATTTCTATTTTTATTAATTTTTTTACAAATCGTATTTGGAGCATTCGTTTCAGGATTAGATGCGGGTAAACTTTACCAAACCTGGCCTCTAATGAATCATAGTTACTTTCCAGATGATATTATTATAAAAAATTTTTCAGATTTATTAAACTTTCATAGTCATTCACTGGTACAATTTTATCATAGAAATATTGCATATTTTATTTCCATATATATTATTTGTTTGGCTTATATTATCTTTAAGAGAGATAAGAAAAAACTTTTTAAAACTACTATCTTCTTAGTGTTTATAGTATTTGTACAAATTTTTTTAGGTATTTTGACTTTATTAAGTGGCTTAAATATTTTCATAGCCTCTTTTCATCAAATAACGAGCGTTATACTCACATTAACTGTGCTTAATTTATATTATTCATCAATAAAATAAATTGACTTTATTTATTATTCTTTGTATTTATGCGCAAATTACATGACACCATTTATAAAAAAAAAAGAGATTAAAAAAGATTGGTATTTGATCAATGCAGAAAATGCTGCAGTTGGAAGATTAGCAACATTTATTTCAAAAGTGTTAAGAGGCAAAAATAAATCTACATTTAATCCTCATATTGATAATGGAGATTTTGTAGTAGTAACAAACATAGATAAAATTAAATTTTCAGGCAAAAAGTTGAAGAATAAAATATATTACAAACACACTGGACATCCAGGTGGAATAAAACAAGCTTCACCATTATCTTTAAAAGAAAAAAATAAATCTAATGAAATTTTAAAACTAGCTGTAAAAAGAATGCTTCCTGGTGGACCACTAGCAAAAAAACAACTTACAAAATTAAAAATCTATACTGGTGACAAACATCCTCATGATGTTCAAAATCCAAAAATTTTAGATTTTGGTAAATTAAATAGAAAAAATATCATTAAATAATGGAAAACATTACCTCATCACAGAATAAAATTAAAAAAGTAAAACTAGATTTTAAAGATAGTAAATATGCTACTGGCAGAAGAAAGAAATCAATTGCAAAAGTTTGGATTAAAAAGGGTTCAGGTATAATTCATGTTAACGGTTTAAAAATGAACGAGTATTTCAAAAGGCCTGTTCATCAAATTATTGTAACTAGACCATTAGAAATTTCAGAGGTAGCTTCAAATTATGATGTTAAATGTTCAGTAAAAGGCGGAGGTTTATCTGGACAAGCCGGAGCTATCATACTGGGGATATCAAAAGCCCTAATATCGCATGACGAGAATCTTAAAAAAAATTTAAAAAAAGACAAACTAACCACAAGAGATTCAAGGGTCGTTGAAAGAAAAAAATACGGCCATCGAAAAGCTCGAAGAAGCTTCCAATTTTCTAAACGTTAATCATTTAAATTTAATTTATCTAAGGAGAATGATATAAACCATTATGTCATTATTTAATAAAATAAAAATTGCTGTAATTGGCGCTACTGGCTATACAGGGCTAGATTTAGTTTATTTTTTGTCAAAACATCCCAAAGTAAAAATTCTTTATTTATGTGCTTCTAAGAATTTAGGAAAAAAAATTTCCTTTTTTGACAAAAGAATAAAAAAAAACTTACCAAAAATTTCATCAACTAATTCAGTAAAATGGGAAACTTTGGATTTAGTTTTTTTATCACTTCCAAACAATGAAGCCCAAAAAATTGTTTTAAAAAAATATGATAAATATAAAAAATTAAAATTCATTGATCTTTCGGCTGATTTCAGAATATCAAATCCAGATATTTACTTTAAAACCTATAAAACGAGACACAAAGCTAGAAATTTAATTAAAAATTCAATCTATTCTATAAGTGAGTTTAACAAGAAAAAAATTCAAAACTACAGAATAATTGCTAATCCTGGATGTTATCCAACATCTATTCAAATTCCTTTAGTGCCGCTTATCAAAAAAGGGTTAATAAAAAAAGAAAATATATCAATAGATTCAAAATCTGGTTTTTCAGGCGCTGGGAAAAATTTTGAAAAAAAATTCAAACATAAAAATCTATATAATTCAACTTTTGCCTACAGCACTAAAATGCACAGACATATTATAGAAATTGATCAAGAAATTATCAAACATACTAAAAAAAAAATATTTTACACTTTTAATCCTCATTTAATTCCAACATTTAGGGGGATTTTATCATCTATATATGTAGAAATTCCAAAAAAAGTTAATGGAAAAAAAATTAGACAAGAGCTTATAAATTTTTATAAAGGATCACAATTTATTAAAGTTTTAAATCTTAATTCTGAGATTGGGACTGGAAATGTTTTAAATACAAATAATTGTGAAATATCTGTTTGTAATACAAGAGTCAAAAATAAAATTGTAATTTTTTCTGCTATCGATAATTTAGTAAAAGGAGCTTCAGGTCAAGCAATTCAAAATATGAATTTGCTTTTTAAACTCCCTGAAAGCCTTGGTTTAAAATGAGATTTATTTTAATAAGTATTATCTTAATTTTTTTTAACAGTTGTTCTAAACCAAAAGCTATTTTACTTTGTGGTGACCATATTTGTATTAATAATGATGAAGCAGAACAGTATTTTGAGGAAAACTTATCAATTGAAGTTAAAATTATAAATAAACAAGATAAAAATAATATTGATTTAGTCGAGCTAAATTTACTGCGTAATTCACAAAATCAAAGAGTCGTAAATATTAAAAAGAGTCCAAAAGAAAATAATAAAATCAAAAAATTGTCATCCTCCGAAATTCAAAAAATAAAATCTAGAATAAAAGAAAATAGGTTTGCAAAAAAAAAAATTGAAGAGAAAAATAATTTATTAAACATTAAAGAAAACAAAAAAAATATTCATTCAACAAATGATATTTTAAAAAAAAAAATTGAAAACACTAATAAAGATATAGTAGATATTTGCACATTGATCGAAAAATGTAGTATTAAAGAAATATCAAAATATTTAATTAAAAAAGGAAAAAAGAAAAGTTTTCCTGATATAACAATTAGGCAGTAAATATTATGAAAAAATTAAATATAGCAATAATAGGCTTAGGAAATATTGGAAATTATTTATATAAATATTTAAATAATAACAAAAAAATTTTATCTAAGAAAAATAATTGTATTCCAAATATTGTTAATGTTTCTGCTAAAAATAAAAATAAAAAAAGGGACATTAAGATAAAAAAAAGATTGTGGCTTAATAATTATATTGAAGCAACAAAAAATCCAAAAATAGATTTAATTGTAGAACTAATTGGCGGAGCTGAAGGACCTGCAAAAAAATTAGTTTTTAATGCTCTCAAAAATAAAAAACATGTAGTTACTGCTAACAAAGCTTTAATTGCTAAATATGGTGACCAGCTTGCTAGAATAGCTGAAAAAAATAAAGTTAATTTAGAATTTGAAGCATCCGTATGTGGTGGGGTTCCAATAATTAGATCCTTAAAAGAGGGTTTAATAGCAAATAAAATTAATAAAGTTTTTGGAATTTTTAATGGAACGTCAAATTATATACTTTCCTCAATGGATAAAGAAAACAAATCGTTCAAAGAAGTTTTGCAAAACGCAAAAAAATTAGGATATGCAGAGTCAAACCCCACATCTGATTTAAACGGCGATGATGTTGCATCAAAATTAAAAATTTTATCATCTCTATGTTTTAACTCATTTTTGAATAACAACATACATGTTGAAGGAATTAAAAATATAGACAAAGACGATATAAATTATGCTAAAAGACTTGGATATAAAATCAAGTTGCTTGGTTACGCAGAACTTATAGGAAAAGATATTTTTCAAAGAGTTCACCCTACATTAATTAAAAACAGTTCTTACGTTGGGAGCATTGATGGAGTTTTGAACGCCGTTATTATAGACGGTAATCCTGTTGGTCAAAGTATAATACAAGGTGAAGGAGCAGGTCCCGCAGCAACAACATCTGCATTAATATCCGATATCTCATCTATTTTAAGGGGTAACATCAAATTTCCCTTTTCAATATCTAACAAAGAAAGAAAAAGCTTAAATTTTAAGCAGATATCAGAGCGTTCGTTCTCTGCGTATTTTAGATTTAATGTAATTGATAAACCAGGAGTTTTATCAAATATCACTCAAGTTTTTTCTAAAAATGGGGTTTCTATTAAAAGACTAGTTCAAGACCCAAATAAAAATAAAAGTTCTTCGTCAATTATAATTATAACTCATCTTTCAAAAGATAAGTCACTAAATAAAATTATTCAGACTATTAACAAAAGATCTTATGTTAAAAAAAGATCAAAATTAATAAGAATAGATGACGAGTAAATGTCAATAGATCAAAAATTTTTAAATTTGTTTATTAAAGCTACTGAAAAAGCAGCAATTGGTGCATCAAAATTTATAGGTAAAAAAGATAAAATTGCTGCTGATAAAGGGGCTGTCGATCCTATGAGAAGAGAATTAAATAAGATTAATATGGAAGGAACAATTGTTATTGGAGAAGGAGAAATGGACGAAGCTCCTATGTTGTATATTGGTGAAAGATTAGGAACATTAAATGGACCTAAGTTTGATATAGCAGTAGATCCATTAGAAGGTACAAAATTTACAGCAAACAATCAACCTAACGCCTTCTCTGTAATTGCAGTTGCCAAAAAAGGTGAATTACTATCAGCTCCCGACACTTACATGGAAAAAATAGCAATTGGATCAAATTTACCTAAAAATTTATTAGATATTGATAATGGCGTAGAAAAAAATATTCGAATTTTAGCTGAAGCAAAAAAGAAAAAAATTTCAGAAATAAGTGCATGTGTTATGAAGAGATCAAGACATGATGAAATTGTTAATGTAATGAACAAACTTGGCGTGACTATAAATTTCATAACGGATGGTGATATAGCCGGTGTTTTAAGCGTAATAGGAGAGAAACCAAAAAATGATATATACTATAGCACTGGTGGCGGTCCTGAAGGAGTTTTAGCAGCGGCAGCACTATCATGTTTTGGAGGTCAAATACAAGGTCGTTTAGTATTAAATGAAGAGGAAAAAATTAGGGCAAAAAAACTCGGGGTAACTGATTTTAAAAAAAAATATAACATTGAAGATATGGTAAAAGGAGACGTTATATTTTGTGCAACAGGGGTAACAGATGGAGATTTGACAAAGGGTGTTAAAGACCTTGGAAATGAATTTGAAGTGACAACTTTTGCACTACATAAAAGTAAAAAGATTAATAAAATAACTAAAAAAATATATAATAAATGATTTCAAATTCAGTAAGTAACAAAAACTGGATTTTTAAAAAATATAATGAACAAGATGTATTATTCTATAAGGAAAATTACTCACTAGATGAATTAACATCAAAGCTTCTATCAATAAGAAATATTAAAAAAGAAAATATCCAAGCTTTTTTAAATCCGTCTATAAAGAATTTCTTACCTAATCCTGAAATTATAATGGATATGCAAAAATCAGCAAAAAGAACAAAGCAAGCAATTTCTCAAAAACATAAAATTAGTATTTTTGGAGACTATGATGTTGATGGTGCCTCAGCAACTGCATTACTTGCTAATTTTTTTAAGTCAATAAATGTACCTTACGAAATTTATATACCCGATAGAAAAAAAGAGGGATACGGACCCTCAACGGAGTCCTTCAAAAAATTAATTAATAATGGAACAAAATTGATCTTCACTGTTGATTGTGGAACATTATCCTTCGATGCTATAGACTATGCATTTAATAATGACATCGACGTAATTGTTCTTGATCATCACCAATCAGAAATAAACTTACCTAAAGCTTACTCTATAGTAAATCCAAATAGATTAGACGACAAATCTGATTTAAAATATTTATGTGCTGCCGGAGTGACTTTTATGTTCTTAATTTCTTTAAATAGAGAACTAAGACTGGATGGTTGGTTTATCGAGTCAAAAACTAAAGAACCAAATTTACTTGATTATTTAGATTTAGTAGCATTAGGGACAGTTTGTGATGTTGTTCCTTTAGTTGGCCTTAATAGAGCAATTGTATCACAAGGATTAAAAATTTTGAAATCAAAAAAAAATTTAGGATTAAAAACGTTGTTTGATATTTGTGATATTAAAAGTAAACCAAATGTTTATCATATCGGATACCAATTAGGACCAAGAATTAATGCTGGAGGTAGAGTAGGAAAATCTACTCATGGTGCAAATTTATTAATTAGTAATAATCCTAAAGATGTTTTTAAGATTGCATCCGAATTAGATAATTTTAACAAAGAGAGGCAAATTTTAGAAAAAGATCTTATGGAAAAAGTTTTAAGAAATTTAGAAAATAAAACAAACGAGTCAGTAATAGTAATTTTTGGAAAAAATTGGCACGAGGGTGTGATTGGAATAGTTGCATCAAGGATTAAAGATAAATTCAATAGACCAGTAATAATTGTTTCAATAGACGATAATGGTATCGGAAAAGCATCTGCTAGATCTATTGTAGGTTTTGATATTGGTTCAGTAATTATTTCAGCTGTTCAAGAAAATATTTTAATTAAAGGTGGAGGGCATAAAATGGCCGGGGGATTTACAATAAAAACCGAAAATGTTGAAAAATTTAAGAAGTTTATCTTAAACAAATTTGAAAAATTGAATAATAGTAACATGAAAACAAAACCTCTATATTTAGATAGCGTAATAGCTCCGACTGCAATAAATGTTCAATTTTATGAAAAGGTTAATGCACTTGCTCCCTTTGGTTCAGGAAACCCAGAGCCAAAATTTGTTTTAGAGAATATGAAATCTGTAAATAATAAGATTATCAAGGATAAACACATCAAATCAGTTTTAGTTGGATTAGATGGATCAACTGTCAAATCAATAGCATTTAACAGCGTGGAAAATGAAATAGGGGCATATTTGCTTAAAAAGGATAAAAATTTATTTAATATTGCCGGTAAATTATCCCTAAACGAGTGGCAAGGGCAATCAAATGTGGAGTTTATTATCGATGATATTTCTGTTAATAAGACAGTCAAAAATATGGTCCCATCGTCTATC
>MDTB01178020.1_pt1 | contig 14950 bp, 9 predicted proteins | sample 811161 | NCBI WGS metagenome assembly MDTB01 (sample SAMN05326650, study PRJNA326480) | marine metagenome | isolation source: seawater | place: Mediterranean Sea | collected 2009
ACACTTACAGAATTTTTGAAGGGCAATAAAATAATCTGCGGTACAAAATTATAGATGCGTTATAAGATTGTTATTGAATATGATGGAACACCTTTTGTTGGATGGCAGAGGCAAGATAATGGTTTATCAGTACAAGAGTGTATTGAAAATGCGATAGAAAGTATGTTTCAAGAAAGCCCAGTCCTGTTTGGTGCTGGCAGGACAGATAGATGTGTTCATGCGACTGGTCAAGTGGCACATTTTGATATTGAAAATAAAAAATTAGATACTTATTCGATTAAAACTGGTTTAAACCACCATTTAAAAATTTATCCTATATCGATTTTAGATGTAACAGAAGTGGATACTGAATTCCATTCCAGGTTTAGTGCCAAAGAAAGAAGATATCTTTATCGTATTGTCAATCGTAATTCACCTTTATCAATTGAGAAGGGAAGAGCTTGGCTTGTAACAAAAAATTTAAATTTAGAAAAGATGCAAGCGTGCGCTCCGATTATTGAGGGAAAACATGATTTTACGACATTTCGTTCAGTTAATTGTCAGTCAAAATCTCCCATAAAAACCCTTAACAGCTGCAAAATTACGCGACAAGATGATAATATTTACTTTGGTTTTGTGGCACCATCTTTCCTGCAACATCAAGTCCGATCCATTGTTGGCACTATAAAAATGGTAGGTGAAGAACTCTGGGATATTGAGCGATTTCAAGATGCTTTAGAAGCAAAAGATAGAAGCAAGTGTGGTGCTCTTGCACCTCCAGAGGGACTTTATTTAATGGAAGTAAAATACTAATATGAAATTCAAAATCTTAATTTTAGCTTTAGGTGCTCTACTAGGGTTTGCAGGAATGATTTATTATTTAATCTATTTAGTATAATGATTTCACTAAAAAAGGTTATTGATTCAAAGTATTTCATTTTTTTTATTGGTATAGTCTTTGGCATTCATCTTGCATTAGCAGTTTTTAATTACTACACAACAGCAGAAGTATTGATAGACCCTCCTTCTCAAGGACTATATAAAACTTATTCTTTTACTCATGATGATTTAACTAGAATTTATGATGTATATATTCCAAGCTCACTAAAAAATGAAGCCCCTGCCTTTTTTGTTTTCCATGGCTCTAGAGGTAGTGCGGAAGAGATGAGAGTTTTTACCGGATATGACTTTGAATACTTAGCCGAGGAAAAAGGTTTCTTAATTGTTTACCCACAAGGCTATAAAAATCATTGGAACGATTGTAGAGGTACAGCAGACTATAAAGCAAATGAATCAGACATTGATGATGTTGGCTACTTTAAGCAAGTTGTTAAATTGATAAAAAAAGATTTTATGATAAATACCAATAGGATTGTAGTGAGTGGGATGTCTAATGGGGGTCATATGGTTTTTAAACTTGCTCATGAAATTCCGGAAGATATTTTATTATACGCTGCTTTTGCTGCAAATCTTCCGATAGAAGAAAATAATGATTGCTTTAGATCAAATCGTGAAGTCAACATGCTTATTTTCAATGGTGCTGTTGACCCAATCAATCCTCATGAAGGCGGTATAGTCTCAATCCTTGGTAATGACAGTAGAGGATTTGTTATTTCTTCAGATGAAACCTATAATTATTGGAGAGATCTAACATCTATGGATGCAGAAAAAATAATTACATTTACAAATTCAGATGGTGAAACTTCGATAATTAAAAAAGAAAGCAAAGGCAGCAAACTTGTTAGTTTATATACACTAATAAATGGTGGTCATGTTTATGCCTCACCTAATGTCCTACCACCGCGGTTTTCAGGAGAAGGCGTAAAAGATATCAATAATGCTGAAGAGATTTACTTAGCATACTCACAATTAGATGAGAAAAAAATTGTTTTACGTAAATACAATGATCAATATTGCTATGATGGCGATACCTGCTATGTAACTGTGAATGGAGTTAATACTAAAATCAGATTATTAGAATTGGATACTCCGGAAATATCTAAACCTAAATGTGATGCCGAATATAAACTAGGTCTAGAAGCAAGAGATTATCTTAATAGCTTAATTGCTAATGCTGCAACTATTGAGTTTAAAACTGATTATACAGAGGATTATTTTGGTAGAATTCTTGCATATTTAATTATTGATGGTGAGGATGTATCGGCTAAAATTGTAAAAAATAGTTTAGGGGTCGTCTATGAGCGTAACAATAAGCAGGACTGGTGTTCATAGGTAAAATATTAAATAAAGAAAGAATGTGTAAAAAATGTCTAAATTAGCTCCCTGGAAGCTTAGTCCATCAAAATTCCACTTTGGATTTGATAATTGTCAAAGATGCTACTACCTAGATATAAAAGAAGGTATTACTCAACCTGGATCATTTCCTGCAGTATTTTCAAAATTAGATGTCATTCATAAAAATTTTTTTATTGGACAACATACTAGCGATGTATTGACAGACATTCCTGCGGGAACTTTTATAAAAGGACCGGGTGATAAATTTTTAAAGTCTGAATTTTGATTAAATTTTGTTTAAAATAAGAATTAGATAATTAATCCTGGTCATTTTCAAACTGAAGATTTAAAATAGAGTGTAAAATGAAAAAAATTCAACTTCCTTTCATTGATTTATTTGCTGGCTGTGGTGGCCTTTCTCTTGGACTGGAACAAGCTGGATTTATACCTGTATACGTCAATGAACTCAATAAAGATGCTATGAGTTCATACTTAGAAAATCGTAAGAAATTCGATTGGCTAGCTAAGACTGAATTTCATTCCCATGATATTTTCAAGCTTTCAAGAAGTAAAAAAAATTTAAATAAACTTTCTAAAGACCTTGAAGAAAAATTTAAAATTAAAAAGGGAGACTTAGCCCTCATTTCTGGTGGGCCACCTTGTCAAGGTTATTCTGGGATTGGTGTTAGAAGAAGTTATGAAGTAAATAAAAATGACTTACCATCTAATTTTCTTTTTAAAGAAATGATTAAAATAATTAAACATTTCGAACCTAAATTGTTTTTATTTGAAAACGTGATTGGATTATTAAGTTCACGATGGACTAAGAATGGTACAAAGGGTGAAATTTTCAGAGATGTGCTATCTGAATTTAAAAAATTAAATAATTATTTTCAAGAGTATGCTCTTGTGCAAAGTAAAAATTATGGTGTTCCTCAAAATAGGCCTAGATTACTTCTAGTTGGAATAAGAAAAGACTTAAATTTTTTACCTAATCATAGAAGAATAGCTGACGGATTACTGCCAGAGATTAGAGAAAATAAATATCCAAATATTGAGGATATATTTTCAGACATTATTGATAAAAAGTATGAAAAAGAATTGATAACTTTAAAATATCCATACAACCCGAAAAATATATTTCAAAAAAAACTTAGAAAAAGAAAAAATGGTAATGGCTTTTTCAAAAAAGGCGATTTATTAACTGAGCATGAATATAGTGATCATTCAGATCCAATAAAGAAAAAGTTTAACTATATGATTAATAATTCAGGAAAAATTTTACCGAAAATGAAGACTAAGAAATTTTCACAAAGAATAATTCCAAAGACCTGGTCAAAAGATGGTCCAAATATTACAGCAACATCGCTACCAGATGATTACGTTCACTATTCTCAGCCTCGATCATTAACGGTACGTGAATGGGCAAGATTACAAACTTTTCCAGACTGGTATATATTCAAGGGTAAGAGAACTACAGGTGGTCTTAAACGTGCCGGTAATCCTCTAAAAGGGAATTTTGATCGTGAGCTACCAAAGTATACCCAAATTGGTAATGCTGTTCCAGTTGAGTTAGCTTATAGAATTGGGGTTAATTTCAAAAAAATAATAAAAAAATAGCTTAAATTTCAGAAATAAGAGATGTTTTTTGATCTTGATAAACTATTTACTTCTACTAAAAAAACCTAGATTTTTATTATCTAAACTTCCACAAATTAGTGCTCTATCTAGATATGAATTAAATGATTCACATGCTGTTTCGGGAACAAGTGAACAATTATGGCATCCAGCCATATTACAAGAATTTGGGCCTTGTCCAAATTCAGATATTTCCATACATACTGGATCAACTGAACACCACAAAGCATTTTCAAGAGTCTTCTCAAAAATTTTTTCAAAATACCCGGGTCTGCCCATTCTAACTAAACCACCCATAGTACCGCTTGTATCACCAGCGGCTGTATAAATCAAAACACCTGACATAGGTTCATTTTCATCAGCTGAACAATAGATACGTTCTTGAAGAGATGAAGCTCCATATCCACATTCAAAAATAAGAGAATTTATTAGTATGTGTGAAAAAGTATGCATCATCATATAACGTGGTGAAGCTTTTAATAAATCTAATGGTCGAGCAGGATCTCTTTCAATATTTATAAAATTTGAAATTCTATCTTTTACCAACTTATCATTTTCAAATTCTGTAATTAAGTTTTCACGAAACTTTAAAAATATTCCTTCTCCACCTACCTGAATAGCTGGTAACCAAATATTATTGTTATTAGGTCGATTTTTCCATAATAAATTTATATTTTCATGCGTATTTCGATCACTAATCGGTTCTTTTCTACTTAGACCATATAAGGCTTTAGTTTCTGTAAGTTTTTTAACTAAACTTATAGACTCAATATATTTACTAATATTTTTATCATAATTTTTGATAGGAATTAATTCACTATCAAGCGTATCTCTGTCTTCATTATTGTTTTGTAAGAATGTATTATACTCAGGCCTTCTAAACTCTTCTTCTGTTTCCTCAGTTATTTCATCTTGTGCAATATTTTTGTTTAAAACAATATCTAATGCTTTTTGTATTTGCTGATCTGTATATTTATCAAATTCTCCTCTAATATTTAATGTCTTACCTTTAAATATTTTAGGATTTATTGAGACATCATCATTTGTAGAAAATTCAATCTGATCGTCTATATAATTACGTACCCTACTCTGACTCATTATATTCACTAATTTTGAGATAGTTTTATCTTCATCTCGTGGAACAAAAATTGAAGTTTTAGTATTTGAAAAATATATATCAGAGGCTGATCTCAATGATCCTATTATTTCACTTCCACACCCATTACTATCTACCTTGTCATTCCAGGGTTCAGGTCCATGACACAAAAGAGGATTTCCATTGGAATCTATCAAACTATCTGAAAGAGTTCTATTATTTGAGCCAAGAGAGCCTGTAAGCGATCTTTGTGAACCACACTCACGGCATTCTACAACTAATCCCTCTAGTGATGAAGCTCCTCTATCTCGAAGAGTTAATTTTGGATTATCTTTGTCACATTCTTTCTTTTTATTTTCATCATTCTTTCGAGAATGAGCCCATTCAAACCAAGGAAATTCATCTATATGACCGTTTATACAAACACTGACAAATTGAACTTGAAGAAGTTTATTTTTTTTACCCTCTTTTTCACAAGATCTGCAAAACTTTGCCTGAGCAGTCTGAGGCTTACTTCGATCCATTTTTCTACAAAAAGAACAAAAGTGCCATGTAGGGAAACGAAGCGTCGGCACATACATTAACAAATTAGCTTCATCATTTTGAGAAGAAAATCGATTTCTTGGGCGTGAACGAAAATCTGGAGGCAATCTAAACTCACTTACATTCAATTGTCTTTCTAACCTCCATTCTCTTATAATAAATTCATTTGGATCTAATACTGATGTATTGGTCTGATCTTCAAACCAATAGTCTAAGCCACAACAAATTACAGATGTTCCATTTGGTGTGGTATTTAAGGCACCAACTCCAAAAGTTGTAATTAATTGTGCTCTGCGATATGGATTTTGAGACATTATTTAGAACCCCTATATGAATTCGTGATCCTTCCTCGACACTCCGCATCAACATTTCTTAGAGAAGTGGGAGTTTCATATGAATATGACTTGATATCCGATCTCACATACGCACCTGATCTAAACATCATTCCATCATTCTCTTGCTGATCCAAATCATATCTTTGATGTCCCCATTGTATCCAATTTTCTCTTATCTCAGATAATTTATCTTGAACGGATTCAACTTCCTTTGGATCAATACTTTTTACTCTACTTAAAATCATATTTTCAAAAGACTGGAAGATATTCTCAGGAAATGGATCTGGATTTTGACTTATTTCATTGCTTCCAAAAATCCTTACATAAGCAATAGCAATTGCATGAAGAGCTCTTTTAGTGACTGGGTTTGCAAATGGAGTAACACTCATGGGCTCCACTTGAGCATATAGTTTATTATGGTAATCAAAAAATTGCTCAAAATGTGATTTATCTCTAGGTCTTTTATGATTGTATAGCGTAAAAACCACGCCAGGTTTTTCTTTCCATCTTCTACCAATTCTACCTGTTACCTGTATATAAGATGATGTAGTTTTTGGCTGACCCAAAACTGTTAGAAGTGATAATCTATCGATATCAACACCAACTTCAATAATATTTGATGCATTACATATATCGACAACTGAATTTTTACTATTTGTTTGACTATCAAATACTTCTTCTAATTTCTTAATCGTTGCTGTAACTTCTTCACTTGGAATTCTACTTGTTAATTCTATAAAATTACTGATTTTTCGAAGTTGATTATATTTTTCTCCATACCGATGAGTTAAAAATCTTAGCCTTGTCTCAATATCAACTTGTATAAGTGAATGAGTTGTTTGTATCTCTCTAATGCTTCCAAAAAAATTCATTAATGTAAAAAATGGATCTTTTAGATTTTCTGGTAATTTATTAGAAGAATATAAAAGTCTCGAATAAATTCTTACTTGAGTTGTTTGAGGGGATGGGTAATTAGGGGCCATTAGACCAATATATTTTTTTGGATTAAATAGTTTATTGTCCTTAATGGCATATTTAGAAAAAAAACTATCACTAGCGTCAAGTCCAAAAGGTGGAAATAAATTTACATTTTCTCTATTATATAGATCTTTAATTTGTCGGTGGTAACTTCTTATTGTCGCTGTTGAGCAAACAATCTTTGGCTTGATTTTTACTTTACCATTAAACTGAGTGCATAATTCTTCTATTAATACTTCATACAAACCTACCATTGATCCAAGTGGACCTGTTATTAAATGAAGTTCATCTTGTAAAATTAGTGAAGGAGGTGGTTTGGATCTTTCACCATTATCGGTAACACCAAATAATTCCCTTATTCTTACAGGGGACCAAGCAAGTTGAGCAAACTTATCCACTGTTGCAATTATGATTGTCGGCTTTTCTTCATATATATCTTCATCAACTACATAAATTGGAAGGCCTTCATTAAATTCACAATTTGGGTCATGTTTAGCAAACACTATTTTACCATCTTGATTGTCCAACCCAATCAAAGTTGGCTTACGTTGTTTTTCTATTTTTCCAATTTCAGCGGAACACCATGGGCAACGGGATAATATAAATGGATACTTAGCTTCTTTACGTCTTAAAAGTTCATTATAGTAAGACACCGCTCCATTTGAATTACTATTTTTATTAGGAGTGTTTGAGCCTCCAACCCATAAACCAATTGAAAACTTTTTCGATCCAAGAATATTAACTTCCCTCCTTCTTATAAATTCCATAGCACAAATTACACCTGATGCACGAGTGAATTGCTGAGCAGTTAGAAGCCTCAATGTATATCTCATTAACACATGTACTCCATCATCCTGCTTATCTCTTAATCTACGATAAAAAGAGCAAAATGCAGCTAGTCCAAGATATGCCTCAGTTTTTCCTCCTCCAGTTGGAAAGAAAATTAATTCTACATCCTCTCTTTCATTATCTTGTTCTAAAGAAGAGGATTTTATACTGCTTAACAAAAATGCTATTTGAAATAACCTCCATTTTCCAAGACGATTATGGCCTTCTTTTAAATCAAATTTGGTAATGGGAGTCGTATAATAAGTGTCACCATATTTATCAACACTCACTTTTCTTTCTTTTCCACTTAAACGAAACTGCTGTATTAAAACAGCTTCATTTGCAAGTTCAAATGCTTTCATAGCTAAATGATCTTCCTGTATAAAATTAATACCTCTTATAATTCTATCAAGGCAAACCTGACATCTCTCAATATTTTTCTGGGCTACCCCATTAAAAATATTTTCTAAAGAAGATATTTTTGATTCTTCCTTTTCAATCCAATTTTGATATTCATTAACTATCATATTTAAAAATTGAAATTTATCTTCATTAACTATTCCTGCCAATACGTTCATAGGAATTTCAAGGTTACTATTTTCTATTTCAGCGGTTACGTTGGGAAGCTCCACAATTGGTAAGCAGACCGCTTCAATCAAACTAGATTTTTCTAGTTCATTTATCCATTGCGCAGTGCATCCATGTCCAATTGCAAAATTTTTCTTACCACTATATATTAGATCCAATATTTGCTCTTCATCAGTTTCAGAATTAATTTTTTCAGTAAGCTCGCCTTTTGGATAAGGTAGAAACGATTTCTTGAGATTATCTAATTTATCAAAAATTCTAATCTTAAAACCTGATTGAAACAAGCATACTAGATTTCTTTCGTATAAGTTTGGATCAGTTCGATTAGTAATAGTAGCAGTAATAATCTTATTATTTTTTTCGTGAGACCTTACGAACAAAGCAAAATCAATATTCATAACTTTATCAGAACTTAAAATTGATGAAGGCTTTATAACTTTTCTTTCATAAGAAAAGTAATCTTCATCTACCAAAAAAATAGCTTTAAATTCCACATTTCTTCTTACATAAAATCCATTTCGCGACTGTCTGTTATCAATAAAAGTTTTTAAGTTAGAATATGCACCACAACCTACATCTGGACTTTCAATAACTATTTTATCCCCTAACTTTATTTCACAGTTAAAACTTATTCCCATGGATGATTGATATTTTGCAAGATTTGCTCCAGAAATTTCAAATTCCTCCTCCTCAGATCCTGAATGCTTGACTGTTTCTTCATCATTTTCATATTCTTTTATTTCTATTTTTTGCTCATCAATGTTATCAGATGTTACACCTGCTATATTGACTTCATTTCCAGTTTGATCGTCAAAGTCTACTGGATACAGAACACCTGATCCATATTTTTGAGTTGGAATCTCTTGAGTGAGTATTTCTTGTTTTGAACCAAGCTCAATATAGGGACCATTTCGATTTGCATCCTCTTTTGAAAAATATAAATCTTCCTTTGTATCAATTTCAATACCAATAGGTTCCGGCCCAAAAACTTCTTTAGTAATCTCATCGATAATAAAATCTCTTGCTTCAGTAAAGTCTTTCACTTCATTCCCCAAATTTTACACTTTTGTAAGATAATACATATAGTCTATCTAAAGTTCTTGTTATTCCAATATGTAATAGCGATCTATTTATTGGATCTGATATATCATTGATATCACACAAGATTACAGTAGATTTTTCCATTCCTATATACTTTCGACATGTAGAAAATTCTATACCATTTTGAATTCCAATATTTTTAAGTATCTTTAATTTATCTTTATCACATTTTATTTCACTGGTGTTTTCTAATAATTTCAATTCTTGGTTTTTATCATTTGTACACCTATCAATCTCTAGCTGAGTTAACTGATTATTCTTTATTGGGCTCATACCATTTATATTTTTATGAATATTTTCATCAGCAATTTCATTAACTGTGAATAGATCTAGGTCACAAAAATTTGCTATTTGATTAAAATCAAGTGCTGTATTTTCAATCAGCCAAACAGTTGTCTCAATTGGCATTAAGACTTTTTTTAATTTATTGGACTCATTTTCAATATGATTAAATAAGCTAGGTATTTCTCGTATACACGACACAGACTCTTTTTTTATTGTCAAAATTATTATTTGACTTAGTTCCACTTTTTCATTGATTAGTTTATTTAAGACCTCTGCTAATTTATTTAGCTGCTCAAAATTATTTTCATATTTAAGATTCAAATCATAATCTGATGGAGAATCTATTCTAAACACCTTATTATATGGGTCAGTTTTGCAAGCATATGCAGAAAAATTAGTAATTTTTTGAGTATTTCTGCAATTCTCAGATATTTTATAACACATAAAGTTATGTCTTTCAGTGAATTCATCTAATTCAATTTGTCTTGACTCAAAACTATAAGCTAATGCTTGGCCATAAAAATCTCCAAAAAAAATATAATTTCCTTTATTAAGTCCTCCCTTTACAATTAGATCAAAAATATCAATATATTCTTCTGTTAATATTATTTGCGCTTCATCGATTATTAAACAATCATAAAAGTCTTGTTTATCACTTTTGTTTTTAATTAAATTATCTAGAAGCTGATTAGGCAAATCTCTGAAAAATTTTCTTCTATCAATAAAATTTCCTGGAATACTAATCCCTGTTTCCTTCATTAAAAATTTATCAATAGTTAAAAAAGTTAAAAATTCTCCTATAATGGGATCAATACTTAATTTTATATGCTCGTAAATTTTCTTATTCTTGCACAAGAATAAAGTTTTGATTTTCTTTGATACATTTCTTCTTGCCATTTCAATGGCTAATAATGTCTTACCTGTTCCTGCGGGACCCATTAATACTATTTTTTTATTTCCATCAATTTTGTCTAAAGTGTCAAGTTGATTGTCAGTAAATGTCTTTAATAGAGATTCTTGTAATTTTCTTGATCTTTCTTTTGGAGTGAGAATTGGAGAAAAATCTTTTCTTATTTTTTTTAACAGCTTTAATTGATGAATATCAGGACTTCCCTCTTTTATGGTCTTACTTAATGATCCTTTTTCTAGCGCACTTGTAATTACATTTTCAAAGAGTTTAAAAAAAATTGAATGATCATTTAAACAAAAATTCAATTGATTGCTATTAATAAATTGCCATCTTTCCCACTCACTTGGACTCTTCTCATCAAAATCATTTCTGGTAAATACTACAAGATGAGTAAATAAAATATTGCTACATAAAGGCATTTCTTTTGAAACTATTCTTCTTAAACTTTCTGAATTTTCTTTTGCCTGAGTGAATGGGCTTTTTGTCGAAGGGTCACAGCCACTTAGATACCAAACACCATCTCTTCTATTTACTTCTAGTGAATGTTTTACCTCTATGACAATTACTCCTTTTTTTGGAATAATTACTACAAAATCTGCCTGCCCAGATTTTTGCCTAACATGCTTAGTTATCTCAAGCGAATGATAGACAATCCAGTCTTTCTTTAACTGAAATTTCTTAAACAACTCATATAAAATCAGTTCCCCAGGACTATCAACATCATTTGAATTTAAAATATTTGGTAATAGTTCAATCATATTAGATTATGCATATTAACAGGTATTGGTTGATCCATTATTGCAGTGGGCAGCTCTGAATCTTCATTCGCAATTCTTTCTACTTCGAAAATTCCTAGCTTTGATGCAGTATGCGGCAGCGAAAACTCTTGAAAGCCCTCAGAATATAATTTTGATAATTCAGATTTCACTATGACATTGAGTAAGATTTTTCGAATTTTTGGTTGAACTTTTCTATGTGCATTGTCTATTTGCTTTAAACACAGAAACCAATAATCAAATTGATCTTCCTTGCCTAAAATTCTTAATAATTTCCTAAAATCATCTGGATTTTTAGTTTTGATATTTCTTTCATTATATGCCCAAAAATTTACTTTTGAAGCATAGGCATTAACACCTTCCTTAATTAATGAATTGACAAGTCTATTAATACCAAACGATTTAATATGGTCCTTTAAAAGTTTCTTCCACTCAAATTGAATACCCCTTAACTCTTCATATTTCTTTCCAAGAAATTTATTAGCTTCATCAACTATTTCATTTCCCATTCCCTCCATTCTTAATAACACAAAATCACCAACAGATATTTTATCTATGTTTGTGCTCTTAATTTTTTTGTCATCACCATCAATAATTAGTAATTGTTGTGTATGGTCATGTTCATCATTTCTTAGGAAGCAAATATGATTTGACTTAAAGTTTACTTTTCTACATGTTGTTTTTTCAGCATAGTGATGATCAATATTAAGTTTTTTTGTCAAGATTTTCATCGCTATTTCATCATGTATCCTATCGGGCTGATCTCTAATGTTTTCATCAAGTGAAATATTAGTTTCAGTATCTAATACAGTAATAGGATTATTATTTTTTTCATTTTGAATATTCCATAAAAGAGATCTAAAAACTGGAATTTCTTTTTTTGATCGATATATACCATTATATCCTATAAAAATTATTTTTTTTGATATGGGCATAGTAAACAAGTCATTTTCATACCATGATCTACTTCCTAAAAAGATAGTCACATCATTGATTTCATTTTGAATTTTATATTGTCTTAAATTTTTAAAAGATAAATTTGAACAGATATTTAGTAAAAATTCTCTATCCTGAGTCTCCATTTTATAATCTTTATAAATAAGAGTAACTTTCTCTGATTTAAACCTTTTACAAATTTCTACTATTTTTTCAGCATATGGATTTTCATTTTTAGATCTAAGATAATTCCATAGTATTACAATTTCTTTAATTATTACGTCGTAATCTGGATATCTTTCTGCAACATTTTTAATACTTTCTATCATATCATTATCATCATCTCTGGAAACAGAAGTTTCACTATTAAAACTGATAGGCAAAAGAGAACATTTGTAACGGTATTGATTAATAACTTGAATAAATAAATTCCAATAGTCGTCATCTATACACTCATCATTTCTCAATTTTTGCCTAAATCTATTAAATAGCACATAAAATTGCTGAAAATTTCGATAATCAATTTTTATTAGCTCAAAATAAAAATTATTTTCTCTGGTAAATTGAAATCTATTATTAATCTCTCGATAATTCATTAATACTCTTTAAAAAAGATTGAGGGATAAGGTAATTGCATTTTTTTAATCTCACCAATATCAAAATTGGATCTAAACTTTCTTTCATTATATCTCTTATTAATATAATGAATTGCGTCCTCATATTGATTCTCAGAAGGAGATAAAAAAACAATAGTATTATTTATATTTGAATAACTACTTTGTTTTTTTAAATATGAACTACTCCCAATATAAACTTTAAAGTTAATTGAATTTTCATTTAATATTTTTGAACTTGGTGCTTGATGTGAAGTGATACTTGAAAATATACTTTGACCTCTACCCAAAAAATCTTGAACTCTTAAAATATCATTAAACTCATAAAAATTATTCTTATGCATAACAAAACTATTACATATTTGGCTTTCAAATTCTTTTTTATTGGTGACAAAGAGTAGCTTGCTCTCTGTGCTCGTTCTCAATTTTAAATTTGATTCATTATTAAGTATAATTTCACCTAATCCACTTTCATAAGACTTAATCTTTTCAAAGCTATTACCAGAAGAATTATCTTGATTTTCAAATAATATTCTTTTCTTAGGGTCACCATTTATCTTCATAAAATCAAATAAATTATTTTCTAATTGCACTCTTGCATAGTCTTCTCCTAAACCACAATAGTTCTGCTCAATACAAATAAATTTTGCATTACATAATTTTTTACCATCCCAATATACAATTTTACTATTTTCTCTTATTGAATTTACATCTAAATAAGTTTTTTTAACTTCATTTTCTAATTTTCCCTCAACTAGTCCTAAACTAATTGCAATAGATGAAAGTTTTAAGCTTGGAAGAGAAATTGCATAAAAAAAATTTTCTTTTTCATATAAGCTAAGCATTTTACCTAACTCTTTAAGCTCTAAAAACCAAATTCCTAGCTCAACTGTGTCACCATTATCATCAATCTTAAAATTATATTCATCATTCATTAAAATAATTTTACCTAAATTTTAAGTTTTAAAAACTTTATTTTACAATTAGACTTTAATACTATATTAATTAATTAACGACCTCTCAATTTTTTTGTTGAATTTACTCTCTTTGATACTTGATAGAATAATATTGAAAATTGTTGTTCACGAGGTAAATTAGCAACATTTATTCGTTATCAAAAAATTTATTAAACTGACTTTCATCTAATATTAATGGCATACGATGATGGACAGATTTTAGATCACCTTCAGATTCTTGGGTTAAAATAGTGAATTCATGATCTTTATTCTTCTGGTGAAGAACTCCAAAGTATAATTGTTTATCATCTGAACGCTTTATGAAAAATGGCTGTTTACCCTGATCAGTTTATTGCCATTCATAATACCCATCAGCAGGAATTATGTAGTGGTTTTTTTTACAAGAGATTTAAATTTTTGTCTTAGGTAACTAAAAATAGAATTAATGCAAAACATAGTTCAAAAAATACTGCTTCTGTTATCAGATCAATCATAAGGCTAATAATTTTATTAAGATAAAAGTGTTACTCCCAAATCTCGACATTGCTTTTGAGCATCAACTAGAGCTTTATTAAAACCTTCAAAGTAATAGGAATTTACTTGGATATCAAAAAACTCTGTGGGATTAATGGAAATAATATCCTCATCAACACCATCATATTCTTGTTCAATCAATTCCTTGCTAGCTTTAATAATTTCTAAATAGTATTCATCACCACTTCGAAACCACTGCAAATATTTATGTACTGGATAGTCGCCAAAATAAATCATGGCTCTATGCCCAAGTAAAAATGGTTTTACTGAAACTAGTTGACCTGTAGTATAGCCATAGTCAGATTTATTTGTTGAACTTTGTATTTTATAGGGTAAATATCTACTTACTAAGGGTTCAAAATCATTTTCAGCCATTGTATAGATACTAGATATCCAAGTAGCTGAATTACAATCATTCTTACTTAAATAGACATAAACACTATCACCGTGAGTTATATTGCCGTGATGTTTAATGGCAACCCATTCAGAATCAGTTTTAGTAATCCAACCTTCATCTGGAACAGGACCACCTGCGAAAGCTGAATATCCAATAAATAATGAAAATATTGTAAATACTAAGATTAAAGATTTGAGAAAGCTAAATCGTTTGGGCTTACG
>MDTB01242242.1_pt1 | contig 14950 bp, 13 predicted proteins | sample 811161 | NCBI WGS metagenome assembly MDTB01 (sample SAMN05326650, study PRJNA326480) | marine metagenome | isolation source: seawater | place: Mediterranean Sea | collected 2009
ATTTATATATTATTGAATTATGACTTGATGGCATTTTCCATTTTTTATTTAAATTAGGCTTATAGTTGGTCATGGTCTTCTTATCTTTAAAATTTTTAATGGAATACCCAAATGCAACTACATCACATTTATTAGAATTTTTTATTAAAAAATCATTTATTTTAATGTAAGCATTTTTATTAAGGGTGTCGCTAGAATTTATAAAGTTAACCCACTTGCCTGTAACCGTATCAATTGCTTTATTCATTGCATCATAAATTCCATTATCAGGCTCACTTATCCAATAATCTAGTTTATCTTCATAACTCTTTATAATATCAATGGTTCCATCAGTTGATCCACCATCAATTATAACATATTCAACATTGTCATAAGTTTGATTTATTACGCTTTCTATAGTTTCTCTAAGGTATTTTTCACCATTAAAAACAACAGTAATTACAGAAATAAGAGGTTTATCATCATATGATTTTTTAAAATAACCTTTGTATCTTAAGCCTCCCTCGTAAATTCTTTTTTTTTTAGAAGGTAAAAATAAAATATTCTTTAATTTACTTTTTGATTTATCATTTTGATTTACAATATTTTCATTATTAAATTTTTTTTCATTAATAACACAACGTGTTGTGCTGTAATTTTTATCTAAACTTATTATTTTGGTCATAAAAAGTTTTTTATTATTATATTTTTATGTTGGAAATATAAACCTTAATTTTATTCTGTTTAATATCAATTACTTATTATAAATTTTTAACACATCTAAGATCATAGTTTTTTTTATTTATTTGCAAGTATTCTTATTGTCAACCTAAGCATCTCTTTTTGCTAGATAACAAAATTTCAAATTAAAAGCTGTTGTATTTTAGACTAGCTCTACTAAACACATCCAAGAATAACTAAGAGCTTCACTTCGCAATGGGTGAGCTACAGAGCTATCAAATAATTCTGATTTTGTAGGATAATTATCTTCATCCCACTTATCACCCCACCGTGTAAGATATTCTTTAAACAATGGAGGAAATTCATAATATAATTTTAAATTCTTTTTTAATTCAAGGCTATGTGTTTTATTGGGCTCAATACTACTTGTATTACTACATCTAGCAATACTCTGAAGCGTTTTTTTTAAAAATTTCTTCAATATAAATTTTGATGGTTGTTCTAAAATAAATCCTGCATTTGAAAAAATTTTTTTTATGCTATAGCAGTCACCTCTTTTAGCAGGATAATTATCTTCGAAAATTGCTTTTGAAAAACCCTTCCACTTCATCTGCTGCATCCTAGTGAGTGCATTTTGATGATCATCAAAAAAACAAAGAGATGTATTTTTTTCAATGTGATCAAGGTTAACTAATGAAAAATCTTTTTCTATATATTTAGCATTTTTCGACTTATAGATTAAATTTTTAAAATTAATATCTAGACAAATAATTTTTGCTTCCGGACAAGCTTGCTCAAATAACCAAGTTCCTTGTCCTTTCCAAACTCCGCTTTCAATAATCGTTTTAGGTTGTAGTTTTTTGAGCATAAAAAAAGATGCAAATGCATGTGGTGCTCTCATTCCACCAGTGTTATTTTTTATAGGTCTTGACATATATAGCTTGGTAAACTCAGTAAATGAATTTCTAATTTCTTCATTTGTCCAATTTGGAGAATTAATAGATACAACTGTCATGACTTTAATTTTTTCATGGATCAACTAACACCTTTTAAATATATCGAGATTAAAGACAAAATCCATATAAAAAGACATTAAATTTTTTCATTAGATGTTGTATTAATCTTTTTGGCTTAAATTAACTTTTTTATGGCTTATCTCTAACACAACCTTTAGCTTAATATGAGATTATATTCTACACTACTTAGTTAAGACAAATTATATAAGATTATAATTTTTTTAATCCAAAAGTTTTTTGTAAATATTTAAATAATCATCTGAGATTTTTGTTTCTGAAAATTTTTCAATAGCTCGCTCTCGTGAATTATAATTTAATTTTTTTGAGTCTTCTTGTTTGTCTAAAACCCATCTAATGCCATTTGCTAAATCATTGGTATCAAATTTTTTAGCAAGATACCCTGTTTTCTGATGAATAATTATATCTGTTAATCCTCCAACATTAAAAGAAACTACAGGAGTGCCGCAGGCTTGAGCCTCAATAGCTGTACTTGGAAGATTATCTTGTCTTGATGGAACTATCATGACATTAGCAGCATTATAGGCTGCTTTAAGACGTAAATTATTCTGTAAATGTCCAATATAATGAATTGGAAATCCAATATCTATTTGAGATTTAATTTTATTTTGGCCAAAAACAACAAGCTCAAGTTTTTTAGTTTTTAAAACATTTTTAAGATTTTTTAATGACTTTAATAGAAGATCAAAACCTTTACGAGGATCTTTTCCACCACCCATTGCTCCAAACAATATTAATGAAACATCAAGAGGAAAATTAAATTCTTCACGTGCAAACTTTTTATCCATAGGTTTCCAAATATCAGTATCTATCGGATTTGGAATAGTTTGGACAGGCCAATTTGACATTAATTTACTTTCACTTACACAGTTAGCAAGCCATCTGCTAGGAGTTACAATTCTGATTGGCTTTTTCCAATATTTCTTCTTTCTTTGCCAAGTCCATAGATTTAAATCAAATCCAGACTCATAATTAGGTCGGTTATTTGAATTATAGCCTTCACGCCAACGACTATTATTTGCATAATGCTCAGCACCACAAAAAGCCCACATATCATGTAAGGTCCAAACAATTGGTTTTTTTATCATACTAATATCTTTGATTGATAGCATCTCGTCTTGTACCCAATGCAAATGAATAATATCAGCATCACTAACGTTAATTTGTTTTACCCATCTTGATGGTAAAATAGAGGGTGAATGAATTATCTTATTTTTAGTTTTTAAAGTCTTAACTAAAGAAGACTTTATTAAATGACGTCGAAAATCATTGACCAATTTATTTATTCTATTAACTGGTTTAACCGTTGAGTCATTTAATGATGAGCGATTAACCCATAATTTAGAATCAATATTTTTTTTTTGTAAGGCTTGATGAATTCTGTGGACTGCATTGTGCGCACCACCAGAATCAGCATAAGTCAAATGTATAATTTTCATAAATTAAACTTTTATCTCGAATTTTTTTATTTTAGTTTTTATTCTTAGTATAAATTGTTTTACGCTTGTAAATACAATTGCTAGCTCTAATTACTATTTTTTTCAATCACATTTGATAACGAATATATATTTTCTCCTTGAATTATAAAGTCACGGTCTTGAGAGCTAATAGTTTCCAAAAAGTTTCTTGAAATTCCTTTGCCAGGTAACATCCAATCATGTGGTTCAATAATTATTAATGGTGTTTTCTTTACCCAATTAGTATTTTTTTCAAAAAGACTATCTTCAAAACCTTCAATATCTATTTTTATGATAAAGGGTATGTCATCAAAGTTTTGAACAAAAATATCATCAATTGATACGATTTCGATTGAATTTGGGTCTTTAGAAATTATTGTTCTAAAAGCATTATTGTCGCCTGAGTAATTAGATATTGAAGCAAAGCCTTTTTCGGAGCCTATTGCGGCATTTAAAAAATATATATTTTCAAATTTCTCACAATTTCTTTTCATTAAATTAAAGTTATTAATTTCGGGTTCTATTGCAATAATTTTTGCTTTAGGAAATAATTCGGCAAAATATCTGGCTGATAAACCAATATTAGAACCACAATCAATAATTAGTGGAATTTTTCCACTTTGAATAATTGAATAATAATTTTTCTGTAAGTCATCATATCTTTTTAAAAAACGTAAATCATAACAATGATTTGTAAAAATTTCATCTGCTGTAATTGAGTCTATTCTTTCTCTAGAAAAAATCTTAAAAAATTTCTTATTTATCTTATCAAAAAAAAATATAAATCCTTTAGTATTTGGGCTTAATCTTATAAATCTTCGATTTTTTCTTGTAACTGACAAAATTAAATTAGCTAAAAATTTGATATATCTAATCATATAAAATTAAAAAATTAATGTTTGGACAATTTACTAATTATCCTTATTAAATTTTTTTTAAAATTTTTTATAATTTCATATAATTTTATAGACTTTAATATTTTGATTAATACTAAAAATAGTATTTGTTTGCTTCTGAGCATAAAATAAAAGTAATTTTGTCTTAATTTAATTAGCCTAGAATTTAGGAGTTTATTTGTTGTTATTGCATTTGCAAGACTAATATCTAAAAAATCTTTTTTGTGATTTCTTTTCTTTTTGAATAAAATTAACTGATCCAAAGAAATTATCTTCAATCCAAAAAGATTTATATAAAAATTTGGATTAAAAATTAATTCCTCTTTTGTTTGGCCGTGATAACTTAATTCTGTGTCATGTCTTTCCCAGTTTTTAAGAGAGCTTGCTTCTATTGATTTTGCTGTAAGAATATCCAAATCATTAGATTTTCTAAGTCCATAAGCTTCTAAGACAAAACTTCCATCTATGATTAAATCTTCTGGCAAAATATTTTCGTTAGTCATATCTATTTTTAGTTGTCTAAATTTTTTACTAGGTTTGAAATCAAAATTATTTGTATAGTTCAAAAAATGAAAATTATTTTTATTTAACAACCAATAAGCAAGACGTGTAATTTCCGTAATATTGTCAGTAATGTGTATTGAACTATATCCAATACCATTTATTTCTCTGATTTTTTTTTTTATTTTTTTTACTTCTTCAAAACCTCTAGGTTCTTGAAAAATTATATACCTAACTTTAAAATTTGAAGAGAAACATTCTATTTTTTTTTTTTGAATACCTTTAAAATCATTATCTTTTGTACCAATCCAATCATGCATATGATTGTAACATTTATATAATAGATTAAAGGCTCCCTGAGAAGTTAGTTCTAAATCTTTTTTATAAATTATATTAGAAAACAATCTAGTTGACTTCTCCCAATTTTTCTCACCAGAAGGCCAAAGAAATGCGATATGGGTATTATTACAATAATTTAATAATTTTAAAACAGCCATTTCTATAATATCAGTTGACATTAAATTTTTAGAAAAATACTCATAATCACAATATATTGATGGTAGCGATGTACGAACAATCCATACATCCAAGTTCAAATGTAATGCAGCTGAGAACCTATGAGCTCCATTAAGTATCGAGCCATCTTTAGAAACGGGTATGAGAGATTTTGTTTTATTATACCCTTCTTTTTTAAGACTATTAACTATATCTGCAAATACATTTTTAAATAAATTAAAGTTATCTTTCTCATCATTATCTGGATCTACAAAAGATCCTTTTGTTTGGACTCTGAGATCGTTATTATAAACTTTATTAGCTAAACTGTAGTTTTTATTTTGTAATTCAAGAAATAAAGTTTTAAATCCAATATCAAGCCGATTAAAAGTTACTAATTTTTTAGGATTAATTTTTTCAATAATATATTCATGATCTTTCATTTTATTCAATAAATTAGGTTCTATTAGACCTATAAGATCTTTTTTTTTTATCATAAATATATTTGAGTTATCTTCACATTATACCAAATATTCTAAAAATTTTATTGAATAGTCTAGAAATTCTTTCAATTAAACTATTTTTTAAAAAAAGTAAGTCATAATCATGGTCACAAATTAAATTGCTATTAGTCTTAAGAGGAAATTCAATTTCATATTTTTCAACTTGTTTAGTATTTAAATTTTTGGTGTGTGTAGCATCTTCATTAAATCCGATGTTTTGAATTAAATTCTTACATGGAACACAACTTATTCCACCAAATTTATGTCTTGTAAGAGCCCAAGGATAAGCCCAAGTATCTAATTTACCACTGGCAATATGATCTTTAACTTGCAAAAACATTTTTTGTCTAAGATTGCCAAGTTTTTCTCCCATTTGAGATACAAATAAATCTTTTTTAATCATATGATCTAAATGGTCTAAATCAGGATCATAGTGCTTCCATGCTCTTCGCCATGAAGCCCATCCCCAACATCCTCCAAAAAAAGAAAAAAAATAATCTTGATTATTTACTTGCCATTTATTTTGCTTATTGAATCCTGTTATCATAAAAATTTTCTTATCATTTTTATATAAATCTAATAACTCCTCACAAAACCAAAAAAAGCTGCTACTAGGCAAACAGTCATCTTCAAGTATAATTCCTTGCTCTTCATGATCAAAAAACCAGGTTATTGCTGAACTTACTCCTTTTTTTAAGCCAAGATTTTTGTCTCTGAAGAGTGTTTTAACCTCACAAGGCCAATCAACGTTAATTAAAATATTATGTATTTTTGTAATTTTTTCTTTATCATCTTTGTGATTTTCGCGTGGTCCATCACAAGCAACATAAAGTCTTGGGGGTTTTGCTTGGCGAATTTTTTCAAAAATTTTTATTGTAGTATCAGGGCGGTTAAAAACTAAAAATAATACTGCTGTTTTAAGTGGAGCTCTCAATTTCGGCCTATCAACATAAGATATAATCTTTTTTAATTAAAATTTTTTTAGTATTTTTTTATACATCATACAATTTAATTCAAATAAATTTAAATTACAAAATAAATACTAATTAATTAAAGAGACTACTTGTTCTATTTTTTTTTTACTTGGCTTTGAAAAAATCTCACTCAAATCTTTTTTATCAATTTTCCAATTTAGATCAATATCTTTAGAAGATGAAATAAGACGTGCATGATTCAAATTTATAAGCCTCTCCATTTGTTCAGATCCTGATGTATTTAGAACAAAACAAGCAACTCCAAAATATAAACCTTCATATAGTGCAGTAGAATAAACACCTACCTGCCATCTAGATCTTGCAAAAATTTCATATAAATCTTTATTTTCCTTAGAAACAATTACTCCAGCATTTTTAAGTTCTACAAAATGACTTCTATCTGTCTCATAAAATTCTCTTGGATGAGGCTTGTATTCTACTACAATTTTTTCTGAAAATTTTTTACTTATGTCTTGAGCTAATTTTGCTAAAATTGGAGTACCTTGAGAAATAATTACTAAACGATTCTCTTTTTTAATATGTGAATATGAATTTATTTTTTTAAATAAATAAGGATTCCCAAAAGAAATTATGTTTTTTTTCTTTATTGGAAATTTACAATTTGATGACCAGTAATCACCAAATGATAAAAAAAAATCAGGAAAAGATTTTTTTTTAATACCTGATGAATAATCATAGACTAGTTTACCTCTCGCAGGTGATCCATGTTGTATCTCAATAGTAGTAATTCCCAAAGATTTTGCAGCCATAATTGTAGCCTCTTGTGTTACTTGAACTACAATAAACAAAGTCTTAGGACTTTTTATTTTAAAAAATAAATACATTATTAAGTACATTCCTTGCCAATTTTGGATTATATTTTTTATTTTTTTATTAATATCAATTGAACAAGAGAACTCATTTGCTAACGATTTTTCTAAAAGAGATATAGTAAGAAGGTCTTTTTCATTGAATTTTACTCCTTTAAATTTTGAAATTATATTTGCAAGATCATATAAAAAATCTCCATAAAAAATATTTTTTGTCTTAGCTGGAGATAGGTGACCTCTTTCACCTTCGGTTCTCTCTATAACTGAAAAATCAATTAATTTTGGAAATAAATCAATAAAAGGGTCTGAATATGGATCTATATATACACCTCCTTCAAATTTTCTTCTTGGATGACCAAAAATTATGGTGCTGTTCTTATTTAACCATAACGGAGATTTTTGGAAAAAAAATTTTACAAAATTTACTTGGATACGTAAAATATTTGATATTTTTTTTGTAAAAAACTTTACTATCGACATAACTTTACCAGTATTTAAATCTTTACTAATTAAATTTTCACCAAGCTCTAACCTTGTAAGTATTTCATTAAAAAGTTGGTGCCTGCAAGAGTCCCACCAAGGTACTCCTTGAATTATGGACCTGTCTAAATCTAACTTTTTTTCTATTTCTTCAAATCGTTCTAAAACTTTTTTAAAAGTCCATCTTTTTTTTTGATTTTTCATGTAGGATTTAACATAAGTATTATGTTAATAAGTTAATTACAATAAATTTGTAAAAACAGCTTTCAATTTGTAAACTTTCGATTTACTAATCAAAAATTTATACTTTAAAATATAATTAAATTTAGATAAAATATTACGTATTGTGGAAAATAATTTTACTTACATTAAAGAAAATAGAGTACTTAATAATAATCAAACTTTAGCATTTCTTAAAGCATTTAATAAAGTATTTCATGACAATAAATATAAAAGTATTCAAGAAAATACTTATGAATTTTCAAAAAATAAGATTTTAAACGAACCTTTGTTTGGATCTTTATTAGATATAATACAAAAGAAATTTAAACAGATTACTGGCTTTAAGGATCTAAGTTTTAAAAAATTATGGCTTGTATCATCTTCGCCCAATAATACAAAAAAAGATCATCTTCCCTATATTCCACACATAGACAAAAATAGATATCTAAAGGCAATGGTTTACCTTCATGATATCTCTTTGAATCATGGACCTATTCACCTTGGAAAAGTAAAAAGCAACATTAATTTAGAGCACGAAAGGAAAAAATTTACCAAAGATTATAAAAAAAAAGGATTAAACATTGTTGGGCATGAAAAAATAGAGGGCAATCTGTTCCCAATGATTGGTAAAGCTGGGGATGTGGTATTTTTTGATACAAATACACCGCATAAAGCAGGAATAGTGAGTGATGGATTTAACAGAAAGATATTAAGGTTCGACTTTGAAAGATCTTTTTTTAATCATAACTATTCTATATTTAATTTCATTTTAAATAAATTTAATAAATCAATTTAATTAAATGCAAATTTAAAAATTGTATTTAAAAAGTTTTTAATTACTATAAGTTAACTGTGCCAATATAATATTAAATTTTTTCATTATTTTAATAATGAAATTAAATTATGAAGATAACTTCAACAAAATTTGAAAATATAAAAATAATTAAGATTAATGATTTCTTTGATTTTAGAGGAATTTTAAAAAAATTTTATGATAAAAAAGATAAAAAGATTAAATTTGATATTCATGAAGCATATTCTACTATTTCAAAGAAAGGTAGCGTAAGAGGTTTACATGGACAATATGGGAAACATTCTCAAGCAAAAATTATATACTGTATAAAAGGGACTATAATTTACTTGGGGATTGATTTGAGAAAAAAATCAAAAACTTACACAAAAATTTTTAAAAAAAGAATTAATGCAAAAAACTCTGAGGCAATAATGATTCCAAAAGGCTTTGCTCATGGATTAATATCATTGCAAAATGAGACTATTGTTTTAAATCTTAACTCATCGTTTTATAAACCAGAATATGAGTTTGGTATAAATATCAGATCATTAAATTTAAAATTACCTCAAATTGAACTTAAAATTACAAATAAAGATAGTAAACTTCCATCTTTAAATAATTTTCTAAATAAAAAAAAATGAAAATTGGAATTATTGGATCAACAGGGTTTGTAGGCAAAAGTATTTATACTTTTCTAAAAAGTAATACAAATTTTAAAATTATTAAATTTTCGTCTTTTTATAAATACAAAAATAAATGGATAGATAAAATTATCAAAGAAATTAAGTTAAATAAACCTGAAGTGATTATTAATTGTTCTGCATATACCAAATTAAATGATGAAAAAAATTATATTAAAAAGCTAATTAATACAAACATATATTCCAATATTATTTTTTTAAATGAAGCTGTTAAAAATAATAATTTTAAAAGTTATATTACTTTTGGTACTAAATGGGAGTTAGGTAACACAAAAAATAAGGCACCCCTCAATTTATATGCTGCTACAAAAAAAGCTAATGATGCATTCTATGAATTTTATTGTAATAATCAAAATTCGATAATTTCTCTAAAACTTTTTGACACCTATGGGGCTAATGATAATCGAAATAAATTAATGAATTCACTAATTGAAAATTATAAAAATGACAAAACCTTGAACATAACTGCAGGCAAACAATATTTAGACTATGTCAATATAAAAGATATATGTTTATTAATATTTGAAATATTAAAAGATGTAAAATTTTCAAAAATAAGAGGATTTCATTCTTATACTGTTAGTTCAAAAAAACCTATAAAGTTAATTAACTTAGTTAAATTACTAAATAAAATTTTAAAAAAAAAATTAAAGATTAAAATAAAAAAAAAATACAGAGAAAATGAGTCATTCTATCCAACTAAAAATTATAACAACTACCCAAATTGGGATTTAAAGTGTAATTTTAATGAAGAAATAAAAAAGTTATTTGATAAATAATTATAATGAAAAGTTTAGATACATATAAAAATTTAAAAGTAGTAATTACTGGATCTACAGGATTCAAAGGTTCTTGGCTTTGTTTTTGGTTAAATCATTTAGGTGCAAAAATTGTAGGTATATCACTTAAACCTGAGATTGGGTCAATTATTTACAAAAAATTTAATCTTCAAAATAAAATTATACAATATTTAGTTGATATACGAAATTATAAAAAATTAAATTCAATAATTAAAAGAGAAAAACCAGATATTATTTTTCATCTAGCAGCTCAATCTGTAGTTTATGATAGTTATCTTTTTCCTCTTGAAACTTTATCAACTAATATTTTAGGAAGCTCAAATATTCTTGAGACAGTAAGAGAAAACAAAATTAAAAACTTAGTGTATATTACTTCAGATAAATGTTATCTAAATGATGGAAGAAAGTTCAGTTACTCAGAAAATAGCATCTTAGGTGGAGAAGACTTATACTCTTCTTCAAAAGCTTCAGCTGAACTAATCTTTGAATCCTATTTAAAAAGTTTTTTTAATAAAAATAAAAAATTAAAATTTGCATCTGTAAGGGCCGGAAATGTTATTGGAGGTGGAGATTTAAAGAAAGATAGAATTATACCTGATGTTATGAGATCAATAAGTAAAAATAAACCTCTTATAATCCGAAACCCAAATGCTACAAGACCATGGCAACACGTTCTAGAGCCCTTAAGTGGTTATTTGACACTCGGAGATAAATTAATTAACAATAAAATTAGAACTTCAAAAATTAAACCTAACTGGAACTTTGGTCCTGAAAAAATTAATAATATTACCGTGATAGAAATAGTTAAAAAAATTCTTCAGTATTGGGGAAGTCAAAAAAAAATACATATAATTAATAATAAAAGATTTAAAGAGGCTAAGTTATTAATGATAGATAATAATAAAGCTAAAAAGGAATTAAATTGGTATCCAAAATTAAGCTCAGACGAAACAATTAAATTAACAGTAGATTGGTACAAAAAATTATTTCAAGGGTCATCTGTAGAAAATTTAACAATTAATCAAATTAATTTTTACTCAAATAAGAAAATTAAAAATGAGAAATAAATGTAGAATTTGTGGAAATCAAATAATCACTATATTAGATTTTAATAAAGTAGCTTTATCAGGAAATTTCCTTTCAAAAAATCAATTTAAAAGTGAAAAAAAATATAGTCTAAAAACAGGAGTTTGTAAAAATTGTAAACATTTACAGATACAAAATTTAGTAAATCCAAAAAAATTATTTAATCACTATGACTGGGAAACTGGAATATCGCAGAGCAATTTATCTTTGATATCTGGCTTATTGAATGAGTTAAAAAAAAATTACAAAATAAACAAATCAAGTAAAGTATTAGAAATAGCAAGTAATGACAGCAGCCTACTGTTAAAGTTTAAAGAAGACCTCAAATGTTTTGTATTAGGAATTGATCCTGCAAAAAATTTATCAATTATTTCAAAAAAAAAGAAGATTAATACTATTGTTGATTTTTTTTCTTACAGAACTTCTATAAAAATAAAAAAAAAATTTGATAAATTTGATTTTTGTATAGCTAGAAATGTTATAGCACATACCCCTAAGCCAAATGATATTTTTAGAGGAGTAGAAAGCATTCTCTCTGATAGAGGGATATATGTTATTGAGGTTCCACATTTAGAAAATATTTATAAAGAAAACCAGTATGATAATATTTTTCATGAACATGTGGGATTTCATTCTGTAAAATCTATAATTGACTTATGTAATTTAAACAATTTAAAACTTGTTGATGTTAAAAAAATTGATTCTCAAGGTGGCTCAATAAGATGCTTTATAACAAAAAAAGATAATTCTATTAAATCAAAAAAAAGTGTTAAAAAGTATTTATTTCTAGAAAAAAAAATAGAAATATTTAAATTAAAATCTTGGTTTAGATTTGCTAAAAAAGTCAATAATCATAAAAAGAGCTTATTTGAATATTTAAAAAAATTAAAACTAAATAAAAAAAAAATATCTGGTTACGGGGCATCTGGAAAAGGCCAAAGTTTAATGCAGAATTCCAATATTGGAAAGTTTTTAGATAACATTTATGATAAAAGTAAGCTAAAAGAGGGCAAATACACACCCGGCACACACATAAAAATAGTGAATCCAAAAAAAATGAATGCTTCAAATACTGATTATTTGCTTTTATTGTCTTGGAATTTAAAAAGAGAAATTGCTAAACAAGAAAAAAAATTTTTAAATGATGGTGGAAAATTAATTATACCATTTCCTAAGCCAAGTATTTACAAAAAGTAAATTATAATTTATCTCATCAAGATTAAATTTCATTTAATCTTGTGTTGATTTATCTATGAAAGATAAAATAGTTTTTACTTCATTTTGAATAGACAAATAATCTGTAGGGAAGAAACCAAAATCAAAAAAACCATTAAGTAAAGTATTTTTCAATATTATTTTTTTAAGAATTTTGAGTAAAATATTATGCCTCTTTTTTTTTTTAATTTGCTGATTTAGATAATATCTATCAATATTACTCAAATAGAAATTTATTGATAACTTAGCTTCATCATCACTGATATTACATTTTTTTGAAACATATTGCGCAAGGGTCATAATTGCTAGTTTAGAGGAGTGAATATCAAAAAAAGACTTGGTAAATATATTTGGGTGAAATTTTTTTGTGAGCAGTCTTTCTCCATTACTCCTAATATGTGCTAAAGTTGGAACGTATGAAATTTCGCCTTTAGTTAATAAACTTAAAGTTACAACTTTATCAAGCCATTTAATTTGATTTAAGGATCTATTTGAAGCTAATTCCCAAGCTTCATAGAAAGCGTCTTTACGACAAACTGAATGAACAGGTTGACCAGTAAACATATCCCCCATATTTGAAACTCTCTCTTCAAATGTTAGGCCATTCATATTTCCGAATGAAAAAAGATTTCTAAGATGATGCCAATCATAATAATCTTGACTAATCTTTAATGTTTGTTCGTCAAATCTAAGCGCATATCCATCAACAGCTACAATATTTTTGTTGGTTAGTTTTAAAGTTGCATTTTTTAAGAATCTCTTTGAAACAAAATCATCCTCTGCGGACCAGATAACTAATTCTGAATTAAAAATATTTTTTGTTGAAATAATTTTTTTAAACAAATCAATTTCATTTGTATTAAAAAAGCTAATGTTATTAGAAATTTTAAAGTTTATATCAAATTTTGGACCTACAAAAAGAACTTCTCCTTCATAATCTTGGTAATAATCTGATAAACGTTTTAAATATTTTACACGATCCAACACATATGTAATTAGAATAGTTGGCAAAAATTTATTTATTTTTAACATTCAGCATTATTAATTCGAAAAATATTTATATAATCAACTTTTTTATCTACTTTCATATAGCGAGGCAGCAGATTTCATATTCGATCTTTTTCGAATTAAATCTAAAACTTTTTTATCTTTTTTTTGTTCTTCATTTGGAGCAAATAAAACCTTTGATCTCTTATTAGTACTTTTTTTGGGTTCAATTAAATAATAAACTGCAAGACTTTTTCTATATTGTTTATCTGGGCAATTAATTGGATTTGGTAATCCATGCCAGCTATTTTGGGTGGTATCAAAAATAACAGCTCTATTAAATTTTGGCATAATTTCTTTATATAATTTTCCTGGAGAACGATAACTTTTATTTCCCCAAAATCCAAGATTTCCTCCCCATGTTTTTTTCCACTTACTATTTAAGTATATAATTATATTAATTTTTCTCTGTAATTTTAATTTTGGATGCATGCTATAATCTAGATGAGTGTTTAGTTTGCCTCCACGCTTATGAATATGCCAGCCTCCTCCATGAAGACCAGAATCCGGTTTTAGTGCAGAAGCACCTAAAAAAATATTTGAAATTTTATCAACAAATGTACTTGAATTTAAAAATTGAAATGTTTGGTACGTCAAACTGGGGAATACTTTCCATTTATTGCATGCTTTTTTTTCCTCTATTGCATTATTATAATTGTCCCATTCTTTACTATCAAAATCTGGAAATTCAGATTCAAGTTGTTTGGCAATTTTATTATCAAAAAAGTTGTCTATTATTACGTGAGAAAATGGCTTAGCTTTCTTCCAGCTCTTAGATGCTTTAACTATTTTATTAAATTTAATCATTTTAAAATTAATGTATCTTTATGAATTTAAAGTTAATAGATAAATCTAATTTATCAAATGAAATATCATGAAATTATTTCCATATTTTCCAAGGAGCCTCGCCCTTTTGCCATAATTCATTAAGAATCATTTTTTCCCTTAAAGTATCCATTGGTTGCCAAAATCCTTCGTGCTTATAGGCATGTAGTTGTTTTTTTTCCACAAGAACTTTTAATGGTTCTTCTTCCCAGCTACACATATCATTTTTAATGAGATCTATCACATCTGGACTTAAGACAAAAAATCCACCATTTATCCAATTACCGTCCCCGTCAGGTTTTTCTTGAAAGCTACTAACTATATCGCCATTTCCAAATTTTAAAGCTCCGTAGCGTGCTGGTGGACGTGTTGCTGTTATAGTAGCTTTTTTTCTATGGCTTTTATGAAACTTGATTAAATTTGAGATGTTA
>MDTB01006058.1_pt1 | contig 14945 bp, 14 predicted proteins | sample 811161 | NCBI WGS metagenome assembly MDTB01 (sample SAMN05326650, study PRJNA326480) | marine metagenome | isolation source: seawater | place: Mediterranean Sea | collected 2009
GCGGGCAATGCCGACTGCGTCGTGGTCGGCATAATCGCTGAAGTTCATAGATGACTCCCCGTTAGTTTGATTTCTTCAAGATGGAGCCGGCGCGCCGAGAGATTCGAACTCCCGACCTCATGGTTCGTAGCCATGCACCCGAAATGGTGAATCAGTCTTAGATTGTAGCGTTTAGATGATACTGTTGTACCAAACTTCTGAGATTTTACTGGCGGTTTGCCGCCTGTTTCAGTGGACTCTTGCCAGTATTTGGGACGACCGGTGCCAGGTACCTAGGGCAACATTCCAAGGCTCAAGAGATCAGAACGCAACGTTGCCGCAGCATTATCATCCAGCCGAGTTAGTGGGGGGCGGAGTCGTAGCCATGCGTCATCACTTGACGACCACGCAGCGTATTGCTTAAGCCCGGCAATTAGCGGGTGTCGACCGAATGCTGCGCGAATTGCCATTGCGTGCTCTTGGAGCGTTTCGGCAGACGAATCATCCTCAAGACAACTATCAAATAATTCCCGGGTGACCTGAGGATTCGAATTGGTAATCCCTGAGATACAACCAGCACAACCATTTTCCAAGGCTTCCAAAAGATGTGTTTCGTTACCGGGGAAGATAGAGATTTTTGGAAACTGAGCCGCAATGCTGAGCGTATGCTCAAGATCGCTGGAGCTGTCTTTGATTCCGGCGATGGTTCCTGGAAATTCTTCACAAAGCTGGGTGATCAATTTGGCAGAAATTGGTGTCTGAGACTGCGCTGGGAAGTGGTAAAGATAAAGTTCCCAATCATCTCGGGCCATTCGATTAATGACATGTGCATAACTACAAAAAAGGCCCTGATCTGAAACCTTCTTATAATAAAAAGGCGGCAACATTAATATCTTCTTTACACCAAGCTCGATAGCATGGCGAGTCAGAGAGACAGTATCAGTAGATGAGCAACATCCCGTACCGACCATCAGAGCGCTGGGCGATAGGCCATCACCAAGTAGTGACTCCAAAGCGAGCATTCTCTCTGTCACAGAAAAACTGTTGGCTTCCCCCGTGGTTCCAAAAAGTCCGATGCCGTGACAACCGTTATCGAGAAGAAACCTCGCGTACTCAATCAAGCGTACATTATCAATTGAAAGATCTGCCTGGAGTGGCGTGAGGGCTGCACACCAGACACCACTACTAGGAAGTTGCGCTAGATGATGTTTGATATTTTCTTTCATAGAGTGAATGTTTAAGAATCGGTTTCCAAATTAAAACGCAGAGTTGCGGCTTCGATCAATGATAAACCCGCCATATTAGAACCAATATCAATGCAAAAGTTAATCTGACACCAAATACTTTCGAACTCACGTTACCAACAAGGCATTCCTATAGAACGTAAGATTATCGACTCTTTCGAATCCAAGACAGCGAACGTCATTTACATAAACCGATACTAAATCACTTTTCCCAACTCGACACGCAGCATCAATCAAAACTTGGTATAGCAGATCGCGTTGGACATGACTACCACCGAGTAACGAAAGGTCATGGCGGACTGGTGAAAGCGTGTCGATGACTTTACTGTATTCTTTTTTTCTGTGAGCGAGAATCGCTTGGCATGCAGCAATACCAGCTACACGATAAGTCGTAAAGAGGCTACCGTCACCAGATTCGATGAATGCGTCAAGATTTCGTAATAACTCTTCCGCCTTCTCGAATTGGCCAGTGGCCGCTAAAACAATCATGTCATGAAGATTGCCGAATGCGTTGGTATGATTGTTTATACGTTGCGCACAGATGTCTGCGAGCACGCACCAGTGCTGGTCCACGTCAACTCCCCGTAGCTCGAGTCGAAGTAACAACGATGCGACGTTCTGAATATCCATTGTGGCTGCGGGAGCAGCTCGAACCAACGGTGAATCAGGATTTCGAAGCTCGGTCGTGAGTAGCGTGCAGATACGCTCAAACTCACCTGATTCGAGTAAAAACAGGCAGAGATGCCACCAAAGATGGTGACGCAGTTGATTCGCGGCGCCCCAATTCGAACTCAAGACTTTGAGCCACGCATCGCCTTCCTCGTGGCGTCCCTGCATATACAAGACATGGGCAACGGCATGAGCACCCCACGGCTCCGTATTATCAAGTTCGACTGCTTGTCGCCCGTAACTCTCGGCCTGAGAATATCGACCTGCCTCTTCATTAGAGAATGCCCTACAGGCCAGAAAGGACGCATATCCTTCAACATCTTCGCTCCAAAAAGGGGCGGCTTTTTCAGTAATATTCAGCATCCAACGAGCACGTCCGTTCCAAAATAATTCTGATTGGATTAGACGATGCGCAAGCAAGTCGGTCGGATAGCGATTAAGCAGCGCCTCCAAAATTGTTGCGGCCTCGATCCCGCGCCCTAAATAGGCAAGCTTGACTGCGCTCAAATAATCCCTGCTGCGGTCGTCAGCTGCTTCCACACACGCCTCTGCAGACTCGACAAGCGTCTTAATACCTTCAGCATGTTTGACATCCCGGGCCGACTGTAACATCCACGCTTTGACAAGTTTTGGTAAGGCAAAATCACTGTCAGCTGTAATCGCGGTATCCAGATGATCCATAGCGTCCGCCCGATTCCGATTGAAACTTTCAACGCCCATATTGCATGCAGCCAGTGCAATATCGTTCGTGCTCGAGAGACGATGGCCCCGCAGATCGATTGCGTAACTCACACAGAGAATCTCCAATCAGAGATCAAGAATAAGCAAAGGAGTCTTCGAACGCGCGCAACAGATCGCTACCCATTCTTCCTGCTCCTTGCTGGAAAGCACAAAATCGTTGTGTTCGGGAGAGCCGTCCAGGTAACGTGTCCTGCACGTACCACAGACTCCCGCTTCACAAGAAGTGTCAATGTCAACTCCATTCTCGCGTAGCACCTCAACGATGGATTGATCTTGTGAGACTACGAAGATGGCGCCATTGCTCGCGAGCTGAACCCGGAAGGAATCATCTCCAAGTTCAGATTCAACATTGGATTCGGACGTTGAGTCTGGCACTCAGGGGGACTCAAAAAAGATGCCTGATTCTCGACTCAAGGCAACGACCCTATCGCGCGGCCGGCGAATATCCGCCATCCAGTTCATCGAGGCGTGCGCGTATGTGTCCCTCACGCCTATCGCTCGGCACAGTATCCCCCTCTTGCACTATCGCTAAGACTTGACGCCCGACCGATCGCATAAGATCCAAATCGTCTTTACCGTCTTGTACGGGGATGTTAATAACTGAATCCTGAGTGTAGATGTGCAAACTATCCTTACCGTTCGCACTCAGTTCCTGCGTGGTATCGGGCGGTGTGTTGCCACGTAATATCTCACGAAGAAGCTTACGCTCCTGATAAACGCCCTTGTCACTCGCGCCCGGATTTTCAAGTGCATGGATAGCGATTGGACGCATACCCTTCAGAGCCTCCCAGTCACCCGGAGCACGCTGACCTTCGTCGTAACTGCGATTACCAACCATCCCGGCCATGAAATCGAGCTTCTCCAAACCACACTCCTCCGGTCGACCAAGGTGGTCAGGATCGACCTCGTCGTTGAAGTGACGCCAACCAATTAACAAGCTATTTTTATCATCGACTGGGACGTGCCACCGTGTCCAGACTGTCTGTGAACGCCGCTCCCGGCGCGCTGAAGGAAACGTGCAACCAATTTGTAGATAATTGGGGAAGATTGACTCGACTATCCGAACCCATATCGTAGTTTGATCTGCGTTGCGTCGGCAAGCGACCCAACAGATGCCATTGCCATTACGCGTTGGTTCCCATTCGACAGACGAGCGCTCATCGAAACCCATTGACGAGGCGTAATTTGAACCCTCAAAACTTGTATTAGCTCCTTCGACCGTCATCAGTTGTGGATTGTGTAGCATCTGAACATGGAGATGATCGATGACGTTCTCGTGCACCTGCAGCCAATTGCAGGGATAGAGCGCAGACGTTGCCACTAGTTTGTTGTCTGCCGGCCGGTTATAGGTATCAAATTCTGGAAATTCTGGTTTTTCCTCGGGTGGCCCCATATATGCGAAGACCAGCCCATCACGCTCAAAGGCGGGGTAAGCGCCTTGACATACTGTTTCCTTAAGCCTGCTCGACTCCGGCTCGACAGGCGTCTCGATCAGGGTCCCGTCGATATCGTAAACCCAACCATGCAGGCAACAGCGAATGCCCTTCGGCTGAATGATGCCGAATTCCAGCGAGGCGCCGCGATGACTGCAATGCCGTTGCAATACACCAATACGTCGCGAGCGATCACGAAAGGCGACAAGATCCTCCCCAAGAATTCGAATTGCCTTGGGGACGTCCGTGAGTTCCTCCGAAAGACACACGGGCTGCCAACACCGGCGCATGTACTCCCCCATTGGCGTCCCACGATCGGTATGGGTCAGCTCAGGGTCAGGTCCTGGGACGTCAGTCTTGTAGTAAGCGCTGTATGGCTTTGTTGTGCTCTTACTTTCTGTCATTCTCGTCCTCCTCTAGAAACCTCAATAACCTTATTCGTCAGCCTCACGCACGCTGCTTGTTCAGATTTTCACCAAACGGCTGCTCCACAACAATCGCCTCGGACTCTACCCCTCGTTGGAGTATGGTCAATTTGGTTCCAATCGACGTCCTCTCGATAGGTAGCATGGCGAATCCAATGTTTTTATCAAGACGCGGAGAGTATGCAGCGGTCGTCACCTTACCGATTGGGTCACCGTTCTCCAAAATGGGCCACCATTCTTCATTGGTCCCTTGCATTGGCTCTTCTCCAAATTCAATTCCGACGAGCTTGCGTTTAATGCCTGCCTGTTTAACGCGCTCGAGTGCCTGCCTGCCAATGAAATCTGACTCTTTCTGAAATTCGACCGTAAATCCCAGCCCGACTTCATACGGGTTGTCATCGAGTGTGATGTCCTGTCTGAAATTTCGAATACCAGCCTCTAAGCGCCGCGGCAATGCAGAGCCAGAGGGCAACAAACCAAACGGTCTCCCAGCTTCCAGCATCGTGTTCCAGAGCTTCATCCCATCCCGCCGCGAATTCTTCAAATAGATCTCGAAGCCCTTTTCCCCCGTAAAGCCCGTCCTAGTAATAATCATTTCCATATCGGACAAGGTAGTGGAGGTGGTGTGGTAGTAAGGAAGTTCATCGAGTTGGCTGCCGAACACTGAAACCATTAACGGCAGTGACTTGGGTCCTTGAATCTGCAGCGGCGCAACATCCAGTTCATCAATTTCGACGGTCCACTTTGACTGGTGTGCAACCCCTTTCACCCATAACAAAGCATCACTGTCGGAGATGGAAATCCAAAACTCGTTTTCTTCCATTCTTGCAACAATTGGATCATTGATAATGCGCCCGTCGTTGTCGCAGAGACAGAGATACTTGCACTGCGATACTTCAATTTTTTTTAGATCTCTAGTGATCAGATAGTCGGTAAATTCAAAGGCGTCCGGTCCTTTGACCCGAATTTGCCTTTCCCCCGTAACATCGGTCATCACGACGTCATTTATATGCGCCCAATATTCTTCTAATGGGTCACGATAGTAGTGCGGGTGAAAATAATGGTTGTACACACTATAGGCTTTGGCTCCCGCAGCCTGAGTACCCTCAAAATATGGAGAGACGCTGACGCGTGGAAAAAAGAACATAGATGCTGGTCTAAATTTATCGTCCACGACTCCTCAGCCTCCTCTAACGCCTACGCGCCATACCCATGAGTTAGGTTATTCCTAAAAACGTACGCTAGCCAGCACTGAATAAGCACCTTACAGCGGCTTTGCTGGGCAAGATTGTCACGATCGTTACAATCTTAGATAATAATTCCAGAACTAAAAGATTTTAAAAGACCTTGACGAGCCAGTCATATCCGGACGTCCACGATGAAATTATCTGTCAGTGAACTTCTCAAGCAATACAGTGATGTTCATGAATTGTTTACCGATATCGACGACGCTACAAGGAGACAACTTGAGTCTATCGCTAAAGCAGAAACACTTCGTGACGAACAAGAAATCGGGACGGTGGGCTCGCTGGTTCACGGCCTATATCTCATCGTCGAAGGCACCGTGCGGGTGAATAGCCTATCAATGGATGGCGCCCAATTCTATGTCGGCGCCCTAACGAGTGGTGAGCTTCACGGACTGGTCTCAGTCATGGACGAAAAGCCGTGCCTTCATTTCGTTCGTGTCGTCGACTCGGCCACGGTACTGTTTATTCCTTCGGCATCCTTTCGTAGCTTGGTTTACACCAATCAGAAACTCCTCGCAAGGGTGATTGATTTATTATGCGACCGTGTAAGGTTCTTATCTGCAGTAAGTGACCGTTTCGCTCTAACAAAGCCACTTGATCGCGTTGCCCAATGCCTTGCCGACATTTCAGATGGCTATTTTTCAACGAGTGCAAACCCTCTGATGGAGGCTGAGCTCGACATCAACCAATACGACCTCTCATCGATGCTCGCTCTTTCGCGCCAAAGCGTGAATCGTTCGTTAAAAGATCTCGAAGCGAAAGAACTTATCACTGTCGGATATAACCGGATCCACCTCAATAATCTACCTGAGTTACGGAGATTTAGTGGCCACACCAAGCTATCAACGTAAAAGCCTACACAGTATTCCAGGCCACAACAACTAACTTAGCGACTACTTTTCGATAACCCAGATTACGAGATTTTTTCCCGGAGTCGTTGTTTAAGTATGTCCGTGGCTTCATCTGTCCCGTCATGAAAGGACTGAGTCCATCGATCTATAGGCACTTCGATATTACCGTAGTTGCATTCAAAATAACGATGGTGTTGCTGATGGAAAAAGTCGCCAAGTTTAAAGATTTTTTTCTCGTCCAAAACAAAACTCTCGAAACCACTGTGGGAAGCACACGCGTCAAGCGCCTTGGCCTGTAATTGAAAAAGCATATGGAGTGGATGCGAAGAAATCACAAATTGAATCAAGGGGCCACTTAAGTACAGCAGATGCTCTACTGGATGCATCGATATGCCAGACCAGGGACCAACGCTAATATTGCGGTGATGCACTTGATGAACTCGCCGATAAAGTGGCGGCCAATGCAACAAGCGATGTATCAAGAAAAAATGGAAACTGCCGTAGAAAGGGACTAATAGAAATAACACGACAAACCAGACCGGATTGTCTTGCCACATTAGGAGCGGGGCATGTCCATTTGCAAATGCCCACATCAGCAACACTTCATATGCAGTCCATATCGTCACCCCGCTAGCTAACGTCCAGAAGATATTATCTTTTACTTGATCGTTAAACAAAAAAGATTTTTTTTGGCGGGCTAAGTTTCTATGATCAAATTTTCGAACGCTTCCCTGCTTGCTAAAAGTGTAGTAATACAGATGTAATCCCCCGGCCACCAAGATCATCATTACCATATTGCGGCCATAAATTTGCAGAATCCAACTTAGTTCAAAGCTCGCACAACGTTCTAACGCAGGCTGTAGGTAATGCCAGGTAAAAATGGATAATGACAAGATCGCAAAACGGACGCTAATCACATGCCATGCAGCTTTCATCCACTTATAAACAGCCGAAGGTTTTAGAGGCCATTCGAAAAGCGGCGACATTTGGATCGGAGTAGACGGTCTCCAGTTCCACGAAGATTTCTGTGAAGTGCTCATAGGCGCCAACAATCCATTTTTTGTCCAAGAGTTTTGCGTAGTCAGTTTCAGGCGGGCGACAGAACCGGGCCCGATAAGCGTCCTGCCCCACTGCCCTCTTCGGACCTTCTACTAATCCTGCGAGGTCACCCCCGTGACAATCATCCTCGCACCCCTATCGTCCTATAGCGACCACCGGATGATCATCAGCCTTTATAAGCTAAAGGGGGATAATTACGCTATTTCCTTAGTATTCAAGCGCTAGCCAAGAAAGGCTGGCATACGGTCTTTAGCCTCTAATTTCCTTTGTTTAGATAATAATGTTACTAAGCTCCGTAGATTGTTTGGTTTTTTACAATTCTAACGCGGGCCTCGCGATAAATTAGGTTCCACGCGGCCCAAGCCTAAGCGCCCAACAAAGAGATATTCATAAAGCGCATGTGAGGTCAGCTCCGTTAAACAACTGGAGGAGAAGAAAAATGAAAGAAGTAAAAACGTTTCAACAGATGTTTCGTGATGGTCACATCAACCGTCGCGATTTTTTATCAGCGATGGGTGCTCTTGGTATCACGGCAACTACCGCAGGTGGGTTGTTGACATCTGCTAGTGCTCTTGCAAAAACCCCGAATCGCGGCGGTTCGGTGATCTTTGCAAACCAACTTCATGGGCCAGACGATACGTTGGATCCGCTTCTCGCCGCGTCGGTCGTTGATTACACCCGAGCGAAAACTTGCTACAACGGGTTGATCCAGATCTGGGACAACATGAGTCTGCACCCGGAACTCGCCGAAGAGTGGTCAGTAAACGGCAATGCGACTGAGTTCACCTTCAAGATCCGCAAGGGCGTGGCATTCCACAGTGGTGGTGAAATGACGGCCAAGGACGTCGTTTGGAGCATGAACCGCCATATTGCGCCTGGCTCTCCCTCGTCGATCAAGGCGTTCTTCTCCAATGTCACCGAATGGAAAGCGGTTGATAAGTACACAGTGAAACTCACCTTGTCGTCACCCGATGCCGACATGCCTTATAAATTGACACAGCCGCAGGCCAAGATCCTAAAAGCCAATACCATGAACTTTTGGGAAGGTGGTACTGGCCCTTACACGGTCGATTCATTCCAGGCTGGGGTTAAATCTGTTCACTCACGCAACAATAACTACTGGCGAGACACCGGTCAGTGGCTGGACGGCATCGAGATTACGGCAATTAGCGAGCCAAACGCACGAGTGAACGCGCTATTGTCAGGTACCGTCGACATGATCGCTACACCCAGTGCTAAACAGCTTAAGAAAATCGAAGCTTCTGGTAACAAAGTGCTTTCCGTGCCGGCGGGCCTTTATGGTGGTTTCTGCTGCCTTAAGAATACCGAGCCGGGCAGTAACGATGACTTCGTTCAGGGCCTCCGATACATTCAGGATCGTGAGCGAATTGTCCGAAGCTTCTTGAAAGGCCACGGTACCGTTGGTAATGATCATCCGATCAACATCGCCTACGGTGCGGATCACTGCCACGAACTGCCTCAGATTCCTTTTGATCCTGAGAAGGCTAAGTGGCACCTGAATAAGTCCGGATACTCAGAGGCTGAACTCTTTGTCGCGCCGGTAACGGGAGCGATCGAGGATGTCGCCATGCTGATGCAGCAGAATCTCAAGAAGATCGGCTTTAACTTGAAACTCAAGAGAGTACCCGCCGATGGTTACTGGGGTGCAGTGTGGATGAAAGAGCCATTGAACGCTGTGATGTGGAATATGCGTCCCACGGCCAATTCAATGATGTCAATCGCTTTTGGTCCGAACGGCAACTGGAATGATACCTACTGGAATAGTGATCGCATGGGTGTACTGCTGAAGGACTCTCTGGCAGAAACCGATGCCGCCAAGCGGCACGAAATGCACTGCGAAATGCAGAAGCTGATCTCCACCGAGAGCGGGATCATCATTCCGTATCACACCAATGTGCTGGATGCTCATAACCCGAAGATTCACGGCTTCTCGAACTGCCCGCTGGGTCAATTTGGTGGCAACGGCTGGGCCGAGCATATCTGGAAAGAGGCTTAAACCATAAATCCCGCCTGTCTTGAATCAAGCTGAAGTTGCATTTGAGTCAGGCGGAGCTTGTGGTCCTGCACTTGCCCCAGTTTCGCGGTCGGATGGTCTATACGGAATAGCGGGTGGAGCGATTCTGTTCAAATGGTAACCCGTTGCCTCAGGAGTCTGTATAACGAGAAATGTATAAGGCTCTCATATTAAATGAAGCAGACAACGTGGCTACTGCGATTACTCCTCTCGAGCGGAACGAAGTCGTTGTCCTAACCGCAGGTAAAGACCAAGTCGAACTGAAGGTCCGTGATCCAATCCCTTTTGGGCACAAATTCGCTATCAGTGAGATTGCTGACGAGGGTTTTGTCGTCAAGTATGGTCACAACATTGGTGCTGCTACCTCGCCCATCAAGACTGGGCAGCATGTTCATATTCACAACATAAAAACACTTCGAGGTGTGGACTCATGAGCCGAGTCCAGCCTTTCTGGGGATTCCCCAGGCCTGATGGCAGCATTGGAGTGCGGAATTTTGTTTCGATCGTTGCAGCAGCAGACGCTGTCAACCCGGTTGCCCGACGCATCGCCTCTCTTGTAAAGGGTACGGTCCCGATTTACACCGCCTTTGGTCGCGGCATGAAAGGTGAAGATGGACAGCGACATGTCCGAACCCGTGCCGGCCTCGCAAAGAACCCAAATGTCGCTGCCGCACTCGTGGTGGGCTTGGAGCCAAAATCAGCGCAAGAAATCGCCGATCTGATTGCCGCGACTGGTAAACCCGTGGAATGGATTGCAATCGAAGCGATCGGTGGTTCCCACAATGCAACCATGGAAGGTGCCCGAATTGCCTTGCAAATGGTTGTCACCGCCAGTCGTATTCAACGAGAACCGAGTGCTATCTCAAACCTTGTCGTTGGAGTAGAGTGCGGCGGTTCGGATGGTACCTCTGGAATCGCATCAAACCCGGCTACTGGTCAGGTTGCTGACTGGCTGGTAGAGGCCGGCGGAACGGTAATCCTCTCAGAGCGGACAGAAATAATTGGTGGAGAGGAGATTCTTGCCTGCAATGCGGCCTCTTCGAAGGTAGCGGAGGAGATCCGAGCCGTGGTGGCGCGCACGCAAGAACACGCTCGGCAACATGGAATCGAGTTAACAAATCTAGTACCCGACAACATTGAAGGTGGACTAAGCACTCAGGAAGAGAAAGCGTTGGGAGCCATCTTAAAAGGCGGGACCACGCCACTTCAGGAAATAGTGGGTTCTGCTGAAAATCCGAGCAAAAAAGGCCTTGTCTTTATGGATGCCCATTCTCCCGGCACTGAGAACATTACCGCGCTTGCTGGAGGCGGTGCCCAGATCATCATTTTCTCCACTGGTCTCGGCAATCCTATCGCATGTCCAATCGCTCCTACTATTAAGGTAAGTGGAAATCCCAACACGGTCGTTGACCTTCGTGACAATATCGACGTCGATGTAAGCGCTATCATCATGGGCGAAAAAAGTATTGTGCAATCTGCCGAAGTTCTCTACGAAGAATTCCTTCAAGTCGCCAACGGTGGAATGACCCGAAGTGAAGTCCTCGGAGATGAGGAAGTCGCTATCAGTGGCTACTGCCACTCTTAATGGATGCCCGCGCAACATATCACCCGATCGGAATGGCTACGTCGAAGATGTGAGGCAGCCCTCGACCCAGAGCGGCCGATCTGCGATTCCCACCATCACCTTTGGGACAGACCAAATAATCGTTACCTCGTTGAAGATTTCGCAGCTGATCTAGAGAGTGGACACAACATTGTCTCGACAGTCTTCGTTGAATGCGGATCAGAGTACCGTACCGGCGGCAGCGAGTCCCTTCGGCCAATCGGTGAAACCGAGTTTGCGGTCCGAGAGTCTGAACGGGCTACTGCAACACTCGCTAGTTCCACAAACATAGCAGCAGGCATCATTAGCTTTGTAGATCTACGGCTCGGGACCGAAGTCGAACGTATCATCACAGCGCACGCCGAGGCGAGTCGGGGCCGCTTTCGTGGTATTCGACACTGCGTGGCCACAGATGCAGACAACCGAGTTCCTACCCACCGAAAGCAACCGCCGCCTGGGCTGCTTGCAGATGACTCATTTCGAGAGGGATTTGCCTGTCTGGCCCCTTCCGGGGTGAGTTTCGAAGCTTGGGCTTACCACCCGCAACTACCTGAGCTGCTTGAGCTTGCGAGAGCCTTCCCCGATACAACAATAGTGTTAAACCATGTCGGTGGTCCGGTCGGCATCGGCCCTTACGCTGACAACAGAGCAACTGTCATCAGCCAGTGGCGTAACTCGATATCGGCGCTCGCCCAATGTCCAAATGTCTACGTTAAGCTCGGTGGGTTCGGAATATCAATTCATGGGTTTTCCTGGGAGTCACTTGAGCAACCGCCATCGTCGGAGGTGGTTGCAGACGCGACAGGAGCCTTTATCCACCATTGTATCGATTGTTTCGGCGTAGAGCGTGCGCTGTTCGAGAGTAATTTTCCCGTAGACAAGGTTTCGTACAGTTACGCTATCTTGTGGAACGCTTTTAAGCGCGTTGCAGCGCGCTACTCAACGACCGAACAGGATGCTCTTTTTCACGATAACGCCATACGGCTTTACCGCCTCGAAGAACGGAGCGGTGGTAGAAATGAAAATATCCGATGACGAGCGAGGACTCGAGGCAAGTGGCCGAACTGAAATATATTTTACAAATACCAAGTCTAGAGAGAATATTGAACCATGCCTGAAAGAAGAACTACTGTCGTTACGGGTGGAGCCAGCGGCATAGGCGAGGCCGCAGCGAGACGTTTCGCGAGGGGTGGTGACTTTGTTGTCATCGCTGACTTGAATGAAGAGGCCGGCCAAAATACGGTCGATCAGATCAGAGAGCTGGATGGTGAAAGTGCATTCATCTCGCTCGACGTCACCAGTGAAGAGTCAGTCAGAGTAATGGCCGACAGTGTGGAGGTGAATCATGGGCCAATAAGCGCACTGATTAACTCTGCCGGAATTATTCATAACCCCGAGACCATCACGGAGTTCAATCTACAAGAATTCGATGCGGTGCATTCAGTAAACTACCGGGGAACCTTTCTTTGCTGTCGCGATATCGGTACTCGAATGCAAAATCGTGGCGACGGGGTTATTGCAAACATCGGGTCGATGCTTAGTTTCATACCCTATCAGGTCACGGCGTACACGGCCGGTAAAGCTGCGTTGAAGTCCCTCACCGAGATCCTAGCGGCCGAGATGGGTGAGAACAACGTACGAATAAACATGGTGGCTCCCGGTTACGTGCTGACTCCGGCTATGAAGGCGCGCATCGAGACCGGTCATCGGGATCCCAACATGATGATTCAACAGAACGCATTACCGAAGTTGGTCACCGGGGAAAACGTCGGTGATGCGCTCTGGTTCTTGTGCTCCGATGAGGCCACTGCTATCACAGGCGTTACGCTTCCGGTCGACTGCGGCATCCTTTGTGCCTTGTCTTATCGAACTTTTTCAAAGTAACGCGTAGAGGGACAACATGTACGAAGAACGGGTTGTAGTGGTAACGGGTGCTGGACAGGGGAACGGCCTAGCGATAGCCAAACGGTTTGCAAGGGACGGGGATTTTGTAGTTCTGGCTGACGTAGAGGGTGAACATGCTCAGAAATCGGCCACGGACATCAAGGAGGCAGGATATTCAGCACGAGCCTTAGAGTGTGACGTATCCCAAGAACAAGAGGTGGAGGCGCTGGTGGATATGGTAGAGCGTGAGCACGGGCCAATCGAGGTTTGGATTAACAATGCCGCCATCGGCGAGAATCCAGGCAAGTCCACCGATACGGACATGAATGAACATGACCGAATTTGGCAAGTCAACTACCGAGGGATCTACCTCTGCTGTCGTGCGGTCGCTCCCCAAATGATCGAGCGCGGTCATGGTTGCATACTCAACGTTGCTTCGAGCGCGAGTTTCAAAAGCCTGCCATTGGTCGCGTATGGGCCGAGCAAAATGGCCGTAAAATCCCTTACCGAAGTACTCGCTGGGGAGTTTGGACCGCACGGTGTACGTGTTAATGCAATAGCACCCCACGCCATGGTCTATAACGCGTCAAGTGCACAGAGTAAGCGTCACATCGAGGCGCTCGAGAAGAGCAACGCCATCCCTAAAAAAATATTGTCCGAGGACATAGCGGAGGGGGTTTTCTTTTTATGCTCAGAGGCAGCGCGCGCTATCACAGGTGTGACTCTCCCCATAGATTATGGGTGGCTCGTCGGTATCACTTACAAGGCGTACCCAAAGTAGGCTGATAACGAAGCCACCATAAGGAGTAAAAAATGAAAAACATCTACACCTGGGCTGCTCATCCAGCCACTCGCAACCTAACAGTTGCAGATATGCAGTCACAGAAAGGGGTGAAGCAGTGGGTAGAGGTTACCGCTAACACTGAAGATGAGGCAGCTGCCGCAGAGGCTGCGGGCGTAGACTTGATAATCTGTCACGCTGCTAATGTTGAAAAGGTTCGTGCCGGTAGCAAAAATCTGTTCCTGACGGCGTCACTTGTGTTGCAAGCCTTTGTTACCGAGGAGGATATCCTACGCGGTGCCTTTGAAGCACTAACCAAAGGCGCAGATGCAATAATGACCCCCAGGTCAATGAAAGTCGTAAGAATGCTCGCTTCTGAAGATGTACCTGTAAGAGGGCATCTCGGATTGGTTCCTCGAAAAAGTACCTGGGTAGGCGGTCTACGCGCTATTGGCAAGTCTGCAGGCGAGGCCTATTCTCTTTATCGCAAATTTAAAAACCTTGAAGAGGCTGGAGCTGTGATGGTTGAGTCTGAAGTTATTCCCGGTCCGGTAATGGCCGAAATCACCCGACGAACTAGCCTCATCACTGTCTCTTTAGGCTCCGGAGACGGTGCTGATGTGAACTTTCTTTTTATGAGTGACATATGTGGGGAACAGCCTGATGCGCCACGCCATGCCAAAGCCTATGCGAATCTTCACGAGCTCTACGAAAAGATCAAAAGTGAACGAGTCCGTGCATTGGAGGGTTTTTGCGCCGATGCCCGTAGCGGTAGATTTCCGGGTAACGCTGAATCGGTAAGTATTGATGAGCGGGAGATGGAAGGATTTCTAAATCGATTGGAAAAAGAGGGATAGAGCAAGGTAAACAGTCATAATTCAGTCACTACACTGAATTTTGGACAGCACTACCTCCAAGGGCGGGCTAAAACCCTATGAATATGGCGCGCCCGGAGAGATTCGAACTCCCGACCTCATGGTTCGTAGCCATGCAC
>MDTB01194353.1_pt1 | contig 14945 bp, 15 predicted proteins | sample 811161 | NCBI WGS metagenome assembly MDTB01 (sample SAMN05326650, study PRJNA326480) | marine metagenome | isolation source: seawater | place: Mediterranean Sea | collected 2009
AAATGTTGACATCCCGATAAATATTCCATTATCCCTTAATATTTTATCCCAACCCTGAGAAACTCCCGCCTCTACCACTATATTACAAGTAGCGTTGCTAATTATCCTTTCTCTGAAGTCATTATCTTGCGAATTGAAATAATCTAGACATGGCACTGAGTAAACGCTAACTTCTCTGTTTAACCGTGATAATTCTTGGTAAGCTTCAAGCGCAATATTCACTTCAGAGCCAGATGCAAATATTGCAAATTCAGGTTTCTTTGAATTGGATGCCACACAATATGCACCATTTTTACAGGGGTTATATTTTGATTCTAGATTAAGACTCTGCCTAAATTCATTCAGATTTTGTCTTGATAGAGCCAACAAGCTTGGTCCAGACTTATTTTCTAATACCAATTCCCAACACTCAACGGTCTCGATAGCTGATCCGGGACGAAATACACTCACATTTGGTATTGCCCTCAGACTTGACAGCTGTTCTATTGGCTGATGTGTTGGACCATCTTCACCTAACCCAATGGAGTCATGTGTCAATACATAAATCACTTGTTGTTGCATCAAAGCAGCTAATCTAATTGCAGGCCGACAATAATCAGAGAAAATAAGAAAAGTTCCCCCATATGGAATAAATCCACCATGAAGGGATACCCCATTCATTATTGCGCCCATTGCGTGCTCTCTTATTCCATAATGAATATATCTGCCGTATGCCTCAGCTGTCACAGGATTGATGTTATCTGTTTTTGTATTATTTGATCCTGTCAAATCTGCAGAACCACCAAGAGTAATTGCTGTAGCATCGTTGATATATTTCAGACAAATCTCAGACGCTTTCCTTGTCGCAATGCTCTGGGGCTCTTCTTTTAGCTCTGCCTTAAGTTCATTCAATTTTGCAAATACACTGGGGTGTATAAATTTTTCAATTTGATCTTTAAACTCTTTTTTTACGCTTGGCGGCGATTTTTGGAGCTTATCGTTCCAAATTTTTTTCTGTTTCTGTCCTTTGATACCAACGCTCCTCCACATTTTTAGAATTTCTGCTGGTATCTGGAATTTTGAATATTTAATGCCAAGTTCTTTTCTGGTTAGATTATACTCATCTTGACCAAGCGGTGATCCGTGAACACTTGCGGTCCCTTGTTTATTAGGTGATCCATATCCAATTATTGTTCTGCACAAAATCATTGTGGGCTTATCTGATGAGTTTGAGTCTTTAATTGCTTCAAAAATTTCTTTTGTGTTGTGACCGTTGATTTCAGTGACATTCCAGCCTGAAGCCTCAAATCTTTTTATTTGATTTGTCGAGTCAGTTTTTGCAATGGGTCCATCTATAGAAATATTGTTACTATCAAATAGAAGAGTAAGTTTCTTCAATTTCAGGTGACCGGCAAGACTTATGGCCTCTTGGGAAATTCCTTCCATTAAATCACCGTCACCTGCCATAACAAATGTTTTATGATTTACTAAATGACTTCCAAATTTATCAGATAATAATTTCTCAGATAACGCCATTCCAACTGCATTGGCTAAGCCTTGCCCCAAAGGTCCAGTCGTAGTTTCAATACCTTTTGCATGACCATATTCCGGATGTCCCGCTGTTTTGGATCCTAGTTGCCTGAAGCTCTTAATTTCATCAAGTGACATATCCTCGTATCCAAGCAAATATAACAAGGAATAAAGCAGCATAGATCCATGTCCACCTGATAGAATAAAGCGATCACGGTTGATCCAATCAGGATCTTTTGCATCAAAATTTAGGAATTCACTAAATAATACTGTTGCAACATCAGCCATCCCAAGAGGCAGGCCGGGATGGCCACTATTTGCAGTTTCAATTGCGTCAATTGACAGTGCTCTTATAGCATTAGCCATTTCATAGTAATTAATTTGATTTGACATATTTGTATGCTTTTTTATAGAAACCCTGCCTTTTTTTTATAATTCAATAAAAAACTTTATCAAACAATATTTACATCTTAGTTAGTATTTCCTGTTTAAAATACCCATGAAAAGCATTGATTTAGTTGGAAATCTTATTTTTTTTTTATTGCTTTTTGCTCTTCATTAATATTATATTTCTATGGGGACAATGTTTTCATTAGAAGCGCAGTGTTAATAATTAATTGTATGGGATTATAAATGAGCCAATATAATTTGAAAAATGAAGTTGACTTAAATAATCAAAATCTCGACGGTATAAGCCCACGCCTTGCATCTGCATTAGAAAAATTACATATAGCAATTGACGAACTAAAAAAAAATAGAGATTTGTCTAAGTCCCAAGCAAATGATACTGCTGATATGGCAGATGAAATAAAGAAACTTAATGATGAAAATATAGGACTACTATATAAGTTAGAAGAATTAAAACAAAAAAATAGTAAACTTAAGGGTGCTAATCAGGAAGTAGAGACAAGAATTTCTGAAATGATTAAAACGTACCGTCATTTCTTAAAGTAGAGAATTTGCTTGTATGTAATGTTTGCGTAATTCAAAATGGGTAAAGTCACAGTAAATATTAATAACAGAACTTTTCAAATTGCTTGTGAAGACGGAGAGGAGGCTAGGCTAAAGGAGCTTGCCTCTTTTTTCTCTCGGCACGTTGATCAGTTGCAGGGAAGATTCGGCCATATTGGAGATGCCAGAATATATGTGATGGCAGGACTATTGATTGCCGATAAGCTATCCGATGCATTATCGCAAATCGAAGAGATCCAAAACGATGTCCAGCAGCTGCAAAAAAGAATGATATGTTCAAGGAGGATAGCCATTCCTTGGAAGAATTACTTCTAACTGATATTGAGCTGCTTACAAATAAATTAAACGAAATAAGCAAATCATTATCAACCTAAAATAGATTCAAATTTTATTTTTCAAATTAAATGATATAATTTAAATGGCTATGCGACTCGTGAGATAACTATTCCTGGCGCCATAGCAATTCAATTGGGAACTAACACTGATTTAGATCGTGGTCTATATCATTTGGTGCCCACCTATTTATTAGGAGCCAAGGATTGCCAAATCCACGGTCGTGTGGCTTGAAATCGTGGGAATAAAATTTGAGCTTAGAAAGTACAAAATTTGAGAAATTTCAACTTAGGGCTAATGCGCTAAAGGATATGAAACTAATCAAGCCATCTGAAAAATTATTATACGAGAAGAAGCTCACAGAAATGAATTTAAGCTTTTTGGGATCAAGTCAGACCATTGCTGGGTATTATCCTATCAATAATGAATTAAATATCCTACCGCTACTTCAGCTCCTTTCGTCAATTGGTTATCAAATTGCTCTTCCATGTATTACAGAAAAGAAAATCCTGGATTTTAGAATATGGAATATGAAAAAATCACTTGTGAAGAACAGATATAGAATTCATGAGCCAGTCGATGGGATATTATCTATCCCAGAAATTGTATTGGTACCCGGACTCCTTTTCGATAAGAGTCTTCATCGATTAGGATATGGCGGCGGTTTTTATGATAGGACCATTCAGCATTTTAGACAAAAAGATAATACTAAATTTATTGGGATCTGCTACCCAGCTCAAATTATACCGAAATTACCTCGTGCAGAACATGATCAAAAGCTTGATTTTCTGGTTAATTTAGATGAAATATAATTTAGTAAATGTATAATCTTAAACTGGAAATATAAATGCGGGTATTGTTTATTGGTGACATTGTCGGAGAGTCTGGAAGAAAAGTTGTAACTCAAAAGCTCGCAAGAATTCGGGATAGATATAAACTTGATTTTGTAATTGCTAATGGCGAAAACTCAGCATCAGGATTTGGAATAACAGAAAAAATTCTGCACGGTTTAATTGACTCCGGTGTGGATGTAATTACGTCCGGGAATCATATTTGGGACCAAAAAGAGACATTGATTTATATTGACAGAGAGACTCGATTATTGCGACCTGCTAATTATCCTGAGGGAACGCCCGGTAAAGGATCATTCCTGTATAAAGCTAAAAATGGTGAGCAGATACTGGTCATCAACATAATGGGTAGAGTCTTTATGAATCCTCTGGATGATCCATTTAGAATAATTGATGATATTATTGATAACAATGGCCTAAAGAATGTTGTTGATGCAATCTTTGTTGATTTTCATGCAGAAGCAACATCAGAGAAGTTAGCTATGGGACATTATTTAGACGGGAGAGTAAGTATGGTAGCTGGTACACATACGCATATTCCAACATCTGATGCAAGAATATTAAGCAAAGGAACAGGTTATATCTCAGATGTTGGTATGAGTGGTGATTATGACTCAATCTTGGGTTTTGATAAGCAAAACCCGCTCGAAAAATTTATTTCAGGGATTCCAAGTGGACGATTTATCCCAGCAAAGGGTGAAGGTACATTCTCTGGTATATTATTTGAGACAAATAGCGACGGTCTAATCTTAAACATCTCTCCAATTAAATTTGGAGGGATTTTTGATGATGAATTACCAGATTTTTGAACATTAAATTAACTTATCGAGGGTAGATTAAGGAAAAAGGATATTTTTATGGCAGGGCACTCTAAATTTAAAAATATACAATATCGAAAGGGAGCTCAAGATAAGAAAAGAGCAAAAATGTTTTCAAAGCTAGCTAAGGAGATAACAGTTGCTGCTAAGTTGGGTCTGCCTGATCCTGGAATGAATCCAAGATTAAGATCAGCAATTCAAGCCGCACGAACGCAAAATATGCCAAAAGATAATATTGAGCGTGCGGTAAAGAAAAGCCAAGATGCCGGTGGGGCAAACTTTGATGAGGTGCGCTATGAGGGTTTTGGTCCTGGCGGGACCGGCTTTATAATAGAAACGCTAACCGATAATAAGAATAGAACAGCAGGTGATATTAGATCAATATTCACAAAGTGTGGTGGAAATCTGGCTGAGACAGGCTCCGTATCCTTTCTTTTTAGTAAGATTGGGCTGATTGAATTTGACCGATCTAAGTCAAGCGAAGATGAAATAATTGAGTCATCGATTGATCAGGGAGCTGAAGATTGTGATATTTCCGATGATAGTTATGAAATTTATTGCCAACCATCAGATTTACACTCATTAGGTGAAAAGCTAGAAAAGAAATTTGGTGATGCAAATCTAATGAAAATAATTTGGAAGCCTGAAAATAATGTTGTTATTGATAAGGATACTTTTACAAAAATTGATCGCTTGATAGAATTACTTGATGACAATGATGATGTTCAGGACATTTATTTTAATTTCGATATACCGGATGACTTTATTTCATGAATAAAGAAGATAGACATAATGTTAAAAAAAATTATTGGAATTGACCCAGGTCTAATACATACGGGTTGGGGGCTTATAGCTGTTGAAGGAAATTTAATTAAACATATTGATCATGGTTTAATAAAAGTTGAAGCGGGTCAAGACCTCTCAGATAGACTCCATGATATACACAGAGATTTGTCATTAGTTTTGGGTAATTTTTTACCCGATGAGGCTGCCTTAGAGCAAACATTTGTCAATAACAATGCCCTTTCAAGTCTCAAGCTTGGGCACGCAAGAGGCGCAATAATGCTATCACTGTCAATGATGAACATTAAATGCTTCGAGTATGCTCCAAATCAGATAAAAAAAAGTATCGTTGGGAAAGGTCATGCAGATAAAAATCAAATTGCTCATATGGTTAATATTCTTCTCTCAAAAAAAATTAATGGCACCTCTGATGTTTCGGATGCGTTAGCAATTGCAATTACACATGCAAATCAGAGACATAATAAAATAGCGAAAGCAATTGCATGATTGCAAAAATTAAAGGCAATGTTGAAGCAGTTAATGGTAATCACGTAATTGTTGATGTGAATGGTTTAGGATATGAGGTACTGTGCCCTGAGAGATCAATTAAAGCAATCGAAAAGAACAAATTTATTTCACTATATATTCAAACAATTTTAAGGGACGATACAATCAATCTTTATGGTTTTTTATCACTTGAAGAGAAAAAGGCATTTGCAACATTGCAGACTGTTCAGGGAGTTGGTGCTAAACTAGCTATGACCGTCATAGGCTTCTTTTCAGTTAAAGAACTTGGAAATCATATTGGAAGTGGTGATGAAAAATCAATTTGTTCAGCTCCTGGTGTAGGTGCAAAAGTTGCAAAAAGGATAATTACTGAACTAAAAGATGCTTATTCAGATCAATCAGATAATTATGATAATGAGGCTCTCACAAAACGTAATAGTATAAATTCAGCCTTGATAAACCTCGGTTATAGTCGAACGGAAGCATTAAGCCTAATCCAAAAAATAAAGAATGATATTAAAGATGGAGCAAGTATTGAAGACCTAATTAAAGAAGCCCTCAGGAGATCCGATTAATGGATAATGATATTAGAATTTATCGACCCAGGTTACTCGATCAATTTATAGGTCAAAACTTAGTCAGAAAAAATCTAGAAGTTTTTATTCAATCTGCCAAAGAGCGCGAAAGTAGCCTCGATCATGTACTCTTGGCTGGACCACCAGGACTTGGAAAGACAACCTTAGCAAATATTATCGCGAACGAGCTAAACGTAAATATCAGAGTTACATCCGGACCGCTTATAACAAAGGCTGGAGATCTTGCGGCGATACTTAGTAATATGGAACAGAACGATGTACTCTTTATAGATGAAATACACAGGCTGAGTAACAGTGTAGAAGAGGTGCTTTATGCCGCAATGGAGGACTATGTACTTGACATACTTATTGGTGAAGGCCCCGCAGCGAAGTCAGTAAGGATTGAACTTTCTCCTTTCACGCTAATTGGCGCAACAACAAGGCTTGGTCTAATTTCCAATCCATTGAGGGAAAGATTTGGGATACCAATAACACTCGATTTTTATAAAACTGAAGATCTTACAAAGGTGGTTAAAAAAGCTGCCAATGAGTTAGCAATAATAATTGATGACGCTTCAGCGACAGAAATTGCTCAAAGATCGAGGGGAACACCAAGAATTGCAAATAGATTACTTCGCAGAGTGCATGATTATTCTGTATACAATAAACTGGATGGTATTAATGTTGATCTTACGCGGCTGTCTTTGCAAGAACTTGAAGTAGATGATATTGGGCTGAATTCGCTTGATTATAGATACCTCGAGTGCATTATAGAAAATTATGACGGTGGACCTGCAGGAGTTGACTCAATTGCTGCATCAATGGGAGAAGCACGTGACGTCTTGGAGGACGTAGTTGAACCTTATTTAATACAAAGAGGATTAATAAATAGGACGCCTCGAGGTCGTTTGTTGTCAAAAAAAATCTGCAGAAGATATAAAAAATAGACTAAATCAAATACGCAAATGACAAAATCTGGTCATATTTCTAGTCTATCTTTGATTTTAATTTATATTTAATATTATTATTAGAGCATTACATAGAAATATAGACAAAATAGTTAATCAATGGATGAATCACTAGTCACAACTGACCTAAGTTTGATGGGTCTCTTTTCCGAGGCAGACCTTGTTGTAAAATTGGTTATGCTCGGGCTTATGATCGCTTCAGTAATCTCATGGGCAATTATATTTGAGAAATTAATTTTAATAAAATTAGTAAACCGTAATGCTATAAAATTCTATCGTGATTTTTGGAGCAGTAACATCAATGATATCGATGCCGCTTATCGGAATTCAAGAAATAACCCAATGGCAAAAATATTCAATGCTGGAATAAAGGAATGGAATACGACTTTCAAAATACATAAGAATATGTCGATTGATGGGGTTAAAGGAAGAATTGAGAAGGCCATGAATGTACAGATGAATATTGAGTTAGATAAACTAGAAAAGAAATTATTATTTCTAGCCTCTGTAGGTTCAACAGCCCCGTTCATTGGTCTCTTTGGAACGGTATATGGGATAATGAATAGTTTTTCAGCAATTGCTACCTCAAAAAGTACGAACCTTACTGTTGTAGCACCTGGAATTGCGGAGGCGCTATTCGCAACAGCCATTGGATTATTTGCGGCCATACCAGCCGTTATGTTTTATAATAAAATATCAAGCGATATTGCGCGTGTGACTTCGAATCTTGAAAATTTTAGTGATGAATTTATCAACTACTTTAGTCGTCAAATTGATGCTCAAATGGTAGCTGAAGATGTTGATGACAACTACCAAACTGATGAAGAAGAGTTTTAAGATCCTGCAAAATAATGGCAACAAACTTAAAAACATTACCAAATAACAGAAGAAGAAGCAGAAAGAATACCCCAATTTCTGATATTAATGTAACACCACTTGTTGATGTAATGCTCGTACTGCTGATTGTATTTATGGTAACTGCACCATTATTAACAGTTGGTGTTCCAATAGAGCTTCCAAAAACTGCGGCAAAGCAAATGACAGATGATAATGAGCCGTTAACTATCACAATTGATAAGAATAGCAAAATTTATATTCAAGAGATGGAGATAGATTTTGATGACCTGGCCGAAAAACTTGAGGCGATTGGACAAAGTAATTATGATCAAAAAATTTATATTAATGGTGATAAAGATATAAGTTATGAAGTCTTAATGAAAGTAATGGCTAAAATTAGCTCATCTGGTTATACATCAATTGGATTAGTTACAGATATAGAGTCATAATATGTTAGCCAAACCAATATCTATATCAGTCATGTTACATTTATTATTTGTTGTAATTATAATAACAGGTATGCCATCATTCGATAGGTTTGAAGAGGCTCCCATGTCCATTGTTGAGATCGAACTTATAAATAATCTTCCAGCAATTACACAAGAAATTATTGAAGATGACAGCAAACAGGAGTCCACATCCAATAAAAAAAAATATAGCGCAACGCCTAACGTCAAACCATCCATGAGAAGCGAAGACTCGAAAAATATGAATATACTCGAAAATGAGGAGCCAATTGAAAAAACTACTAAAGCTGAACATCAAGAAGATGAGAACATCATGGATTTTTTTTCAACACCCGAAATTAAGCCTGAATTGAACAAAATTAATGACAAATTATTAACTAATTTGGATTATGATGAAAACAAGAAAGAAACAGATAAAGTCACAGCATTGCTCGACAAATTTCCGGATGAGAAAGATGTTGGGGAAATGATTGATAACAAACCACAAGAGAAAAATTTAACATCGGATGCTATTATTACTGCGGGCGAAATATCAAATATGCGGAGCCAAATAGAGATGTGTTGGAATCCACCCGTTGGCGTGCGCGGGGCTGCAAGCCAGAGAGTGCAAGTGATGATTGCGCTCAATAGCGATGGCACGATATCGAAAGTAGAGCCTGTTACAAGAAACACAAATGGAAGTAGAGAAGTGGCCATTAATGCAGCTGTAAGAGCTGTTTTAAGCTGCGCACCATATGAGTTTCCTATTGAAAAATATGAGTTATGGAAAGAGATAAAGTTTACATTTGATCCAAGGAATATGTTAGGTGGGTAATATGACAAATCAAATAAATAGGCTGCTCTTATTATTGTTTCTATTTTTATTTTATTCAACTGTATCAAACGCTGCCCTTGAAATAGATGTTTCAGAAGGAAACCTCAGACCAATGCCGATTGCAATAACCGAAGTTATTGACAAGCAAAATGAGCAGCTTGGCCTTGGTCTCGACATAACAAAAGTTATTGCAAGCGACCTTGCTGGTTCGGGTTTATTTTATCCAATAAATCCAAAAGCATTTCTTGATGAAGTTAATTCTGTGGATCGAAATCCTGATTTTAATTCGTGGCGAGTGGTGAATGCTGAAGCTTTATTCTCAGCTGAGCTTATTTACGATAATGAAAGATACAGAATAAACTACAAACTTTGGGATACTTTTAGCGAAAAGTCCCTCGAAGCTAACTATTTAGTTTTTTCAGAGAATAAATGGAGAAACGTTGCGCACATGATCGCTGATACAATTTACACCCGCCTGACGGGTGAGAAAGGCTATTTTGACACACAAATTGCATTTATTGCGGAGAGTGGACCCAAAACCAAAAGAATAAAAAGGCTGGCAATCATGGATCAGGACGGTCAAAATCCAATATTATTGACATCAGGAAGAGACCTTGTACTAACACCAAGATTTAGTCCAAACGGTAAGGAGCTTGTATATTTGTCTTACAGAAATGGTCAGCCACAGGTATATATATATGATATTCAATCAAAACAAACGTACGTAGTCGGAACATTCCCCGGCATGACATTTGCACCGAGATTCTCCCCAGATGGAAGAAAAATCATTATGAGTCTGCAAGAGGGAGTAGGATCGAATTTATTTGAGATGGATTTGGGTAATTTTGATAGAAAGAGATTAACCAATACATCGGATATCAATACAGCGCCAAGCTATTCGCCTGACTCAAGTAATATTGTATTTGAGTCAGATAAGTCAGGTACGCAGCAATTATATGTTATGGATGCAGACGGTGATAATGTTAGGAGGATTAGCTTTGGAACCGGTAGTTACTCCACCCCTGTTTGGTCTCCAAGAGGTGATTACATTGCTTTTACAAAGATTTCTAAGGGTCGATTTATGATTGGTGTAATGTTTGCAGACGGAAGCGGTGAGAGAATTATTACAGATGGCTTCCACAATGAGGGTCCGACATGGGCTCCAAATGGTAGAGTTTTAATGTTTTTTCGTGAATCTCCAGGAGAAGATGGCGGGGCAATGATATATTCTGTTGATATCACGGGTTATAATGAGAGAAAGATCGAGACACCTGGTTATGCCTCTGACCCATCTTGGTCTGCACTAATGAACTAAAATATCTGATATACATTTTTTTTAAACATTACATCATTTGTTAACATTTACATGATAAATATTGGGATCATTACTATTTTTAAAGAGGAAATTAACAATGGTATATAAAAAAGCACTCAATCTTTCCGTGACTTTTTTATTAATCTTCATCCTTACAGGCTGTTCATCCACCCGAAAAAATGTTGAACAGATCTTATTCGGAGGAGGAAATAATAATGAAGCTGAAATAGTCTCAAATGCTATTCCTGGATCTTCCCAAGACTTCACAGTAAATGTTGGAGACCGTGTATTTTTTGCAACAAATTCAACAAGTTTAGATGATGACGCAAAAGCGATACTAGAAAGGCAAGCTTCTTGGTTAGAATTATATCCAGAAATTAGTATCATTGTTGAAGGACACGCAGATGAGAGGGGTACAAGGGAATACAATATTGCACTAAGCGCAAAAAGAGCAGATATTGCTGTAGCATACCTCGAAAGTCTTGGCATAGTTGGTGATAGGATTGAAACTGTTCCTTATGGTAAAGAGAGACCAGTTGCCGCATGCTCATCTGAGGCTTGTTGGTCGCAAAACAGACGAGCTGTATCTGTAGTAGTCATTGACTAATTAGGAATTATCAACTAGATATTCTAGCCACGATAATATATCATTTACTACCAAATTAGTTTTGGAATGATCTCTAATTTGTAAATTTAATGATATTAGTTAATTATGGTAAATGATAACAAATTTCCTCTTACTGACAGTCGAGTATGCGGTTTATTTTCAAGCTATATAAATCATGATAGGATTGCGTTAGCGGTCTCAGGCGGTCGAGATAGCATGGCCTTGATGTATTTGGTATACCGTTGGAAAGCCCACCTAGCATTAAATATTGAGATTGAAGTTCTCACGGTTAACCACAGTCTCAGGAAGGCTGCGAAAGATGAATGTCGATTTGTTCAAAAAATTGCTAAAAATTACGGGTTCAAGCATAAAGTACTGACATGGGAACACGAACACGTCGAGACTTCGATTCAAGAGAAAGCACGAAAGGCAAGATACCAGCTCATGCTGGATTACGTCAGAGAGGAGAATATTGACACAATTTTGACCGCTCACACCTCTGACGATAATATAGAAACATTTATTATGCGTCTTGCAAAAGGGAGTGGGCTTAATGGGCTTAAATCAATTAATGAAATTCGACACGAGGGTAGAATTCAGATACAAAGGCCATTGCTCTCATTATCTCGTTCATTAACAACTGAAATCCTCAGATCAACAGGTAATGAATGGGTAGATGATCCAACAAACGACGACGAAAGGTTCGAGAGAGTTAAAATAAGAAATAATATTAGCTCATTATCTTCTTTCAATATGTCGTCCGACAATTTGACAAAAACAATTCAACGGCTTTCGAGGGCACATGAGTCAATTATTTTCTTTACCAACCTAGTATCAGAAGAGTTAGTTGAATTAAGTGAGTTGGGACATGCCAATGTTAATTTCGAGAAATTATGTCATTACCCAAAAGAAATTATTTTAAGGGTATTTGCAAAAGCCTTAACAGATATTAATGGGGGAAATGTATCCCTCTCATCATTGGAATCGGTATTTGAAGAATTAATCAAAACTGAGAGAAGTAAGACCCTCAACGGTTGTCAAATAATACCACACAAGAATAAATATGTTATAGTGAGAGAGAATAGGGGAATAAGTCCCGTTGAAATTAAAATAAACGAACGCATTTCTTGGGACGGAAGATTTGATGTGCATCTCAAATCATGTGACAAAACAAACATTGTCATTGATCAAATTGGAAATGCAGAGGATCTTCGAAAAATGATTGATGGGACACCTTTTCAAAGTGTACCAAATTATGTATTGAGAACACTGCCTGGTGGATTCATAAAAGATAAGCTTGTATTACTACCAAACACACACAATATATATTACAGTGGCTATTTAGATGTTAAATTCAGAATTAGTGATGAAAAAAAAAATTCATAAATTATGTAGGAGTTAAAATTGGGTGGTTTTAAAAATATAGTAATATGGCTAGTCATCGGATTATTGATGATGGCTTTATACAATGTATTCCAGACTTCTAATGAAACAAGAGGCGTGAGCGAAGTAAGCTATACCACTCTCATTTCAGAAGTCTCAGGAGGAAATGTCAGGGATGTTGAAATATCCGGTGATGAAATAACGGGAACTTTCAATGATGGCTCGAGGTTTCATTCTTATTCACCTGAAGATCCTCAGTTCATAGAAAGATTAAATGAACAAGGCGTAATAATAAATGTCAAGCCGGTAAGGCAAAGTGCACTATTCTCAATTTTTGTTTCATGGTTCCCAATGCTGCTTCTTATTGCAGTTTGGATATTTTTTCTCAAGCAAATGCAAGGTGGCGGACGTGGCGCTATGGGTTTCGGAAAATCGAAGGCAAAACTACTTAATGAAAAGAAAGGAAAAGTCACCTTCAGTGATGTTGCGGGCATTGACGAGGCAAAGGAAGATCTTGAAGAAATTGTTGAATTTTTAAAAGACCCACGAAAGTTCCAATATTTGGGTGGCAAAATCCCAAAAGGCGCTTTACTTGTTGGCCCCCCAGGTACAGGTAAAACCCTATTAGCCAGGGCTATAGCTGGAGAAGCCGGTGTACCCTTTTTTACAATTTCTGGTTCAGATTTTGTTGAAATGTTCGTTGGTGTGGGTGCCAGTAGAGTGCGTGACATGTTTGAGCAAGCAAAAAGAAGCGCGCCATGCATCATATTTATAGATGAAATAGATGCAGTTGGAAGACATAGAGGTGCAGGACTGGGTGGGGGTAATGACGAAAGAGAGCAAACATTAAATCAACTACTAGTGGAAATGGACGGTTTTGAAGAAAATGAAGGTATAATACTGATTGCAGCAACTAACAGACCTGACGTGTTGGATCCTGCTCTATTAAGACCTGGTAGATTTGATAGACAAGTCGTTGTTCCAAATCCTGATATAATCGGACGTGAGAAGATATTAAAAGTTCACGTTAGGAAAGTTAAATTATCTGATGAAATCAATTTAAAAGTTATTGCTAGAGGAACGCCAGGTTTCTCTGGTGCAGATCTTGCAAATCTTGTTAACGAAGCTGCACTCCTGGCAGCTCGTAGAGGCAAAAGAGTAATCACTCAAGATGAATTTGAAGATGCAAAAGATAAAGTAATGATGGGGTCTGAGCGTAGAACACTTGTAATGTCAGATGACGAAAAAAAATTAACTGCGTATCACGAGGCAGGGCATGCACTCGTTGCGGTAAAGCAAAAAGCATCAGATCCAATACACAAAGCAACAATAATTCCAAGAGGACGAGCCCTGGGGATGGTCATGCGTTTGCCAGAAAGAGACCAATTATCAATGACTCGAGAGAAACTTAAAGCAGATCTTGCCGTTGCTATGGGTGGAAGGGCTGCTGAGGAATTGATTTTTGGGGATGAAAAGGTAACCTCAGGTGCGCAATCCGATATCAAGATGGCAACAAACATGGCAAGGGCAATGGTTACACAGTTCGGTATGAGTGATATATTAGGACCTCTTTCATATGGTAACAATGAAGATGAAGTCTTCCTAGGTTATTCTGTTGCAAAAACACAAAACTTGTCAGAAGAAACACAAAAAATTGTCGACTCGGAAATACACAAATTTGTTGATGGCGGTCATAAAGCTGCTACAGAAATTGTTATCGAATACAAGAAGGAACTCGAAATTATCGCTGAAGGCCTACTTGAGTATGAGACTTTATCCGGTGATGAGATATTAGACCTATTAAAGGGGAAGACTCCAGATAGACCTGATACGGATGGATCAGAAGAGCCACCAAGTGATCCAACTGCTATACCAACGGAGAGTGCAGAAAAAAAAGCATCGAGTAAGGCAAAAAAAACCCAGAAAATGAAGCCGCAAACACAGCCATAAATCATTCATTATTATTTAAACTTTAGGGATAGTTTTATATGAATGCTAAAAAATATTTTGGTACTGATGGGATTAGAGGGGTTGCAAATCAATATCCTATTACCGCTGAAGCAGCTCTGCATATTGGAATTGCTACTGGGTTATTCATATCAAAGGATAGGACGGCTAAAAGAGTAATAATTGCAAAAGATACAAGGCTATCTGGCTACATGCTAGAATCATCACTCACTTCTGGGTTAACCTCAGTTGGGTTAGA
>MDTB01029349.1_pt1 | contig 14942 bp, 17 predicted proteins | sample 811161 | NCBI WGS metagenome assembly MDTB01 (sample SAMN05326650, study PRJNA326480) | marine metagenome | isolation source: seawater | place: Mediterranean Sea | collected 2009
GAGCGCCCATCATCATCCCCTATTAAATTAACAGCAGAAGACGCAGAATTACCACGCCGTAAATTTACGTTTTTGAACACCAATTTTGGCCACTTTATGTTTGCACAATTTCAGCGCTGTTTGGCAAAAGAAGCGTCCAAACTTCAGCAATTAGCTGATATTACCTGGCTGATTGATGCTCGAGGAGAGTCGCTTCAATATTTTACAACCGCACTTCATTTATATGACAACCTACTTGATCACAAGACTGATACTCGTGATATTTTTATTCAAGCGCTTGCAAATGAATCACAAAAACCTCAAAAACCAGGGTTTTTCTTGGCCAATAACACGGATTATGATTGGCGTGATCACTCGAAGCAGCCTGAAAGTATTGGTAAAATTTTATCGGTAAAAAAAGGTGATGCAATGGTGCTGCAATTTTTTGAATCCGTCACGCTTCCTCACCACTTTACCTGTCTAAACCCAGATAATACTTTAATTGACTTTGATTTAACGACGGTTCAAAACTTACAATTTAAAGCGATGACTCATCTTGACCCATTCAATATGTACCTTATTGTGCCACCGATAAAAGGTATCCAAATGAATGGTCAGTTATACTTTAAAGATTCGTAACTTTGCACTTTTTTCGCGAGGGTTCTTTTTTGCTTCATGATATGACGCCTGGATTGGTTTTTTTGTTATTCGTTCTAATTGATGTTCTTTAACAAACGCTTTTACTAATTTATCTTCATTTGGCTGAAATGAAATGATAGCAATAGTGGTGTTTGGAAAGTGTATGACATTGTTTAAAAATGATGTTAATTCCACCATTTCACTATTGACTTCTACTCTTATGGCTTGAAAGACTTTTGTACACATGGCTATAAACTGAGGCCTAGACTTTACAAAACAACCATTTTTTACACATTCAACTAAATCAAATGTGGTTTTCAAGGGTGTTTTTTGTCTTTTTTGAATAATTTTTGAAACAAGACGCTCAGGGGAATTAATATCGGCTTGATATTTAAATATGTCAATCAACTCTTCTTCAGCATAATTATTTAAGATGCTTTGCGCTGTAAGCGATGATGATGCATCCATCCGCATGTCCAAAAGCTCATCTTTCTGAAATGTGAACCCTCGTAATGATTGGTCAATTTGATATGATGATACACCTAAATCCAATAAAATGTGGGTTGGTCGTATGTTCTTTTGATGCATGATATCAAACATTGCAGAAAATGGTTGATTAATAATCTCAACATTTTTAAATTTTTGACAACGTTTTGAGGCAATTTTTATAGCGGCTACATCTTTATCAAAACCAATATAATGAATGTCTGGATGCGCATCAAGTATTGCTTCCGCATGACCGGCAAAGCCAAGAGTCCCATCAATCACTATTGAAGAATCTGAAAGTTCGAATTGATTAATTAACTGATTTAGCAGAACAGGAATGTGATAGCTCTTGTAATCCATAATAATGTTATTGTATCATTTAGTTAACTCCCAAATAAAAAATATTTCATTGAGGGTAAAAATGCGTAAATTTACTTTATATCAGGCGTCTAGATTCACAAAAATCTCACGCTATAAACTTGAACAAGCAATCGAAGATGGGTTACTTGTTTGTACTGAAGGCAAAGGAAATGTTAAGTGTTACATTCTTGAAGAAGATTTAACTGCATTTTTAGATAAACATGGCGAACAATATCGCCGGTTTACTTATCCTGAAGATAACAAATCACCATTTGTATCCGAAGAGATCAACCAGTTCATTTCAAAGGATATCCATGATCAACTCATTAATGAGAAGGATCGTGTTATATCGTTGCTTGAGTTTCAAAATGAGCAGTTAATTCCACTCGCTGAAAAATCAAATAAAGATGATGTTATTAAAATTAGTGAACTTAAAACAATTGCTGAAGCTGCAATAAATGAACTTCCTAACACAAAAACATCTATCATCGATGATTTGAAAGAGAAATTAAAGAACTTATAGTTACTGAACTTCGATCATTCGTATCGAGTTGGTTCCACCTGGTCGGCCCAATGGGTACCCAGCTGTAACTATTGCAATATCCCCTTTTTGTACATAGCTATGCTCTTTTGCATCATCAAGGGATATTTGAATCATTGCCCCCCAAGATCCAATATCAACGAACTTTTTAGGCATTAACATTGGAATGACACCTCTATATAACGCCATTTTTCGGACGACGTCCAAATTATCCGTTGGCGCAATTATAGGAATGCTAGGATTTAATTTTGATGAAATTAACGCAGTATTTCCAGAACTTGTAAATGCAATCATGACGTTAGCATTTATTTCTTCACTGATTTGATCGGCCGCCTTACAAAAAGTGGTTGCCGCAGACTTTACTTGAAACACGCGTTTTACTTGGCTATATTTTGATTTCTTGAGCTCAGCTAAATGACTGTCAGAGGCTTCGCATATTCGACGCATTGTTTGCACCACTTCAACCGGAAAATCCCCAACGGCTGTTTCCGCAGATAACATCACACTATCGCATCGATCATAAATCGCATTTGCAATATCAGAAACTTCTGCTCGTGTGGCTGTTGGTTTGGATACCATGCTTTCTAACATTTGTGTCGCCACAATTACCGGAGTTGTCAGACGATTGCATTCTCGAATTGTCCTTTTTTGAATTTCAGGGACTTTCTCTAACCCGACTTCAACACCTAAATCGCCTCTTGCTACCATAACAACATCAGATGCTTCTGTAATTTCGATAACATTATCGACAGCAGATCGCCGTTCAATTTTGGATATTATGCCAATATGAGGTGCCTTTGATGCATTTATAATTTTACGAAGTTCAAGCACATCCTCTACTTTTGAAACAAAAGACAAGGCAATAAAGTCGACCCCGTATTCAATTGCTGTTTCAATATCTTCTTTATCTTTTTCGGTAATTGCTGAGACAGAAATATTTGATAATGGTAGGTTAACCCCTTTGTGATTACTCACTTTACCGCCCTGAGTTACTCGACAATTAAGCGTCCCATTAGAGATGGACTCAATAAACAACCGAATATTACCATCATCGATAAATATTGGTTCTCCTTCGTTCAAGTCCTCGATTATTTCAGGGGTTGTTAAGCTGCAAAAATTTGCATTTCCTAATAAATCCTTATCTGATTTAATGGAAAATAACTGCCCTGTTTCTAAAATTGCACCGTCTTTTTTAAATTTTCCAACACGAATTTTAGGTCCTTGTAAATCAAAAAATATGGCTGTATGTTTTTTGAGTTCATGAGCTGTTTCTCTGATTAAATCGATGTCTTTTTTTATGTTGTCTTTCGAACGATAATGAGACCCATTTAATCGAATTACATCCACACCTTCTTGAAGAATGCGTTTTAACACGTCTTTGTTATTTGTTGATGGGCCTAATGTGGCAATCACTTTAGTTCTTTTCATTAATTAATTTTTTGGTTATATACTCAAATTCACTGTCAGTGACAGGTTGAATTGACAACCGTGACCCTTTCCTAGTCACTACCATATCCGTTAAGTTGGGATCATTTTTTAAGGTTTCTAATGAAATCATATTGGCTAATTTTTGTTTAAATTTAACATCCACCATAAACCAACGTGGAGAAGATTCTGGGGATTTAGGATCAAAATACTTTGACGTGTCATCCCAAGCAAAATGATCCGGATAGGATTTGGATGATATTGTCGCTAAACCTACAATGCCAGGAGGTGAAGCGTTTGAATGGTAAATTAAGACCTCATCGCCAATTTTCATGTCATTCATCATAAAATTTCTTGCTTGATAATTCCTGATTCCCTCCCAGTGAGTAACGCCTTCTTTTTCTAAATCATCAATTGAGTACACATCAGGTTCTGTTTTCATTAGCCATTTTCGATTATTCATACATGTCTATGGTATCATAGTTTTATAAAATCAACATATAGATAGAGGTACTCATGACTAAATTATCCATTGAAAAAGCATCTGAATATTTTGGCAATTTACTCGTTGAACAAGAGCAACGAATCAGGAAAATACAAGAAACGAACATCCCCACAAATCTGAAAGATAAATCGGACATCATGATTGGGATTTGTCCTGGTGATGGCATTGGGGTATCCATTTCATATCAAGCCCGACGGGTTTTAGAACATTGTTTAAAAAATGAACTTCAATCAAACGCTATTCGTATAAAACCGATTGAAGGTTTAACAATTGAAAACCGAGTTCAACATCTAAAAGCCATTCCTGACGATGTTCTCCAAGAGCTCAAATCTTGTGACGTTATTTTAAAGGGCCCAACAACCACACCTCAAAAGGGAGATGGATACCCCAACATTGAATCTGCTAATGTTGCAATGCGGCGAGAACTTGACCTTTTTGCCTGTGTACGCCCAGTTCGTGTTCCAGAAAAAAATATTGATTGGACATTTTTCCGAGAGAATACTGAAGGGGCTTACATGCTGGGTTCTAGAGGTATTGATATGGATGGATACAGTGTTGATTTTAAAGTTATTTCAGATGCAGGTTCTGAACGCATTATTCGCATGGCGTTTGAATTTGCTAAACTAAATAATAAAAAGAAAGTCACTGTTGTTACAAAGTCAAATATTTTAAAAGCAACCGACGGTCGTTTTTCACAAATGGCGGCTCGAATTGCTAAGGAATATTCTGAATTTGGTCTTACATATGATGAATGGTACATCGATATCATGGCGGCAAAGCTCATTGATGAAAAAAGACAATCAGGCTTTGAAGTCTTTGTTTTACCAAATTTATATGGTGATATTTTAACTGATGAAGCTGGTCAGATCCAAGGCGGTGTTGGCACGGCTGGAAGTGCTAATATCGGAACGAGATACGCTATGTTTGAGGCAGTTCATGGATCAGCACCAAGAATGATTGATGAAGGGCGGTCCCAATTTGCAGACCCCTCATCAATGATCAAAGCTGCCGCAATGTTAATGCAGCATATTGGATATCCTACCCATGCAAAAAATATTGATATGGCCTTACAAACACTCGCTAATGACCCGTCACTAAAGATGACAGGTCACCCTGACGGGATCACTGGAGAGGCATTTACAGATCGTCTCATTGGTTTATTAACTTCATAGTTTTTACAAAAAAATGTTTAAAAAACCTAAAAAAAGGTAACAACGCTAATATATAAGACGTTTATCTAGCGTTTTAAATTTTTTAAGGGAGGGGAATTATGAAAAATTTATCGGTTACTAGATTAGGGGGTATATGCTTGATTCTTGGTGGAATTTTGGCGTTTATACCATTCCTAATGTCCGTTCTGGTCGGAGGAACGCCAGAAGAAGGGGCTCATATTTTCACTTTCTTTGCAAAAAATACAGTTGCTAATGGTGACTTGAGTTTAATATATGTGGTTCTAAATGCTTTAGGGCTATCGCTGGTTGCTTATGGCACCTATATTTTGAATCAATATCTTCAAAAGCAATCGTCGCATGCTCTCATGGGTTTGGGTGCGTTCTTATTTATTATTGCACAAATTGGTTTAATTATTGCCTGGTCAATGGACTTAGCCATTGTATTTGGTGAGAAAACAGCCAATATTGGTAACTTGTTTATGATGGAAATGGGGATGTTCTTTACTTGGGGGCCCATTGGGTTTCTAGGAGGAGCATTATTATCACTGGCACTAGCGGATCGAAACTATATTAATGCACTGTTTTTAAAAGGCGCTGCCCTTTTCTATGTTTTAACAGCTTTTATTTTTGTTTATACGTTGTTGACCATTGAGTACTATAGTGCGTCAACCATTATTATGTTATTTTCTGCCGTTAGTCTTGGCCAAATCATCAGTATTGTTTGGCAAGTATTGGTTGGTCGAAAAATGATGACGCATTGAGCATTACTCATAAAAAATCTACGTAAGGGGGGCTTGCCCCCCTTTTTTTACATTGTTTCTACAGGTTCAATTAGCTGTGGTTTTTCAGGTAATGAAATATTTTTCTCTTTTAATTGTGCCTTTGTTACCCGCCTAATTCGTTTAATGATCACTGGATCAATTGGCACATTTTGATACCCTTTAAATGAATCAACTTCAACTGACTTTATTTTTTGAATGACACCAACCCCTTCAATGACCCGACCAAACACACAATAGCCTGGGTTCTGAGCATTCCTATAATTTAAGTAAATGTTATTCGCGACATTAATGAAAAATTGAGCTCGTGCGCTATGTGGATCTTGCATTCGTGCCATTGCAATTGTTCCAAATGTATTACTTAACCCATTATTTGATTCATTCATTATTGGTCGATTGGGTAGCTTTTTCTTCATTCCTGGCTCAAAACCGCCCCCTTGGATCATAAATCCATCGATTACACGATGGAAGATTGTTTGATCATAAAAACCAGAGTCGACGTAACTCAAGAAGTTTTTGACCGTATTGGGTGCCTTTTGATGATTGAGCTCTACAATAATGTCGCCAAATGATGTTGAAATTTCAACGAGTTGGCGATCTTTTGAATATGAAACGCATGTTAACAAACAAACGAAAACACAAATTAATACTTTCATTTTGACGTCCTTTCTAATGAATTTGAAATTGATAATATCGATGAAAATTCAGTTGCTTTTAAGCTTGCTCCTCCAATAAGAGCACCATCTATAGATGGCATGGACAATAAGCCTTCAATATTTTTTTCATTCACTGAACCGCCATACAATATTGGGATGTTCTTTCCGATAATACCACGAATAAACGCGTGCACGTCATTGGCAATTTCAGGCGTGGCTGTTTCACCTGTCCCAATGGCCCAAACAGGTTCATAGGCAATATAATAAGGGCCTGAAAACTCACTTAAAACCGCTAATTGAGATTCAATCACTGATTTAAGCTGCCCAGAATTTCGTTCAGCTAATGTCTCCCCAACACAAAGAATGGGCGTTAAGCCAAGTTGACGACAATGACTTAATTTTACTTTAATCATGTCGTTGGTCTCATTAAACGTGTGCCTGCGTTCAGAATGCCCAAGAATAACATGACTGGCTCCACAACTTTTAATCATTTCCCCAGAAACTTCACCTGTATAGGCTCCGCGCTCATAAAGTGCCATATTTTGAGCTGCAACCATCCCTTTTTTTAATGTCGATGATACCAGTTCTAGATATGGATATGACGGACTAATAATGAGCTCAAGTCCATCGATATCGGTCATGTTTTCATTTATGTTGGTTATTAATTCAAGCACATCAGATTTTGTTAAATTTAATTTCCAATTTGCTGCAATAATTGGGTTCATTTTTCCTCCTAAACTAATGCTGATATAAGGGCCATAATACCAACAAACTTCATAATAATCACGCCAGTAGGTGCTAATACCCATTGAAAATAGTGCGCATATAAAAATGCCTGGTGTAATTGATTAAAACTAATTGTATTTTTTCCGCCAAATCGTCCCGACCTCATTAAATCAAATGCAGCCGCAACTGAATCACCAAAAATCGACCAAAAAAAGCTTTGAATAAATACAGTTAGAAACATGCCAATTAATGCCCCATATAAGCCTTGGTATGAAGTAAATGCAAAAATCAAACCTAAACTTAGGAGAACCCAGAGGCCTGGCAGTGTTACGGCTCGCAACCCATTTAATGAGTGCTGATCGGACAAATGCGCCATATTTGGATGAGATTTATTCTCTTCGTTAATTTGCGGAATTTCTGATAATTGGCGAGACACTTCTTTGGTTGAAGAAATTAATACTTGATATGTCCCACTGATTGATGCCCCATAAAAAATAGAAATGGTGATAATCCCTAAACCGAGGCCAAACAAAACGTCAATAGATAATAATGATAAGTCAAAGTCTAATAAAGAAATCGCAGGAATTAATACCGCGCTACTTGATAATAACCCTGCAGCTGAGGAAAACGAATTTCCAATAGCGACCAAAGTATATGATACTTTCTTTAGAGCATTCGCTTTTGGTAAATCAAATGGGTTTTTTTCATGTTCAATGATGCTAATCACTTGATTTGCAATGACCGAAAACACTTTAATGCTACAAGCAACAACTGCAATTGATAACGCATAAATGATAATCATTATGATTCCAATGATTCCCAAGCCGTTAAATATGTTAAATAAGACAAGCAATAGGACAAGCGAAAAAACCGCATTTCCGATTAGTCCATTAAAAAATGAGGTAATTAGAACATTTGCACTACCGTATTGTGCTTGTCGACAAATAATTTGAATTGGCTGATGATTCGATGAGGTTAGAAAATTCGTAAAAAATGCAATTCCCAACATACTCACCAAAGCTAACATCATTGCAACAATAAAATAGTCTTTTTCTAAAATATTCAGCTGACTTGTGAAAATAATTAATTGAAAAAATGATAATAAAATAATTAAATACCCTACCTCTAAAAAAATGTTGGATACTTTTTTTCGAATCATCACGTATGGAATGGCACATAATGTGGAAATACCGGTGCAACAAATGACAGCTAACACCCATTGAATTTCTGGAATGACTAAAATATCGGTAATTGAGTCCATATTTAGTTTAAATTTAAAATAAACAAAAAAAGTGGCAATCGCAATAATCCAAGACCCAAAAATGTCTAAATAATACCCGCCCACACTGGCAATAATTGACCCTGTCTTTACGAGCAATTCAGCTGGATGAGTTAAAATTCGTTGATCAACACTCGTTATTTCTGGATTATTTTCAGCGGCAGCTTTATAGGTACCTCCGGCTGAACGATAGTAAAACGACATGATTAAAATGCCTGCTGATAAGGCTAATAATGCGTAAGCATCAAAAATAATTAAGTACCCATATATACACATGACAAAAGTACCAAAAAATAAGTTTGTCTGAAAAAAACCGGCATAAATAACTTTGGTTAGCACTGATTTGTATGTTTGATTTTCCCCCTCTAAAATGGTTGTTAGTGAGAGTGGTAAGAACTTCAACATAACGTATGTTGTAACTGCAAAGATCAATAATGATAAATCAAATGCGGCTAAGGTTTGAAGAGATAATGCATTATTAAAAAATAAAACAATTGCAACATAAATAAGGTTCGAAATTAAGATGAATTGAATAAAAATAAATAAAATACGTCGATTAAATTGATTAATCGCTTGATTTAGGAGTGTCACCATCGAGTCGACCAATGGCTGTTCTCTCAATGGGGCTAACCATTTGGAGTAGATAAATATTGTCGTTAACATCATTAATATTCCAATGACACCAACGGTATTTAAAATTATCATAGTACGTCCCTTAACTTAATACTTGTATATGATTCTATCATTTTTATAACCTCATGTTCACTTAATTTCGAATTAATATCTAGTACGCCCTCAAGTTGAAGTAGTTTCTTGTAAGAATCGAGTTTAAATGCAGCTAAATTATTACCCGCTAAACCATTTAGTGTTTTTAAATGATCATAAAGAAACATGAACAACTCATTATTTTCATGATTCATTTGAGTAACTGCTTTAATTAAATGCAACAATTGATACGCAATCGACATTTTTTCATATGAGACTTTAATCCCTTCAAAGCCATTGACAACTGAGATTTGTGAAATGTTATAGGAATCGCCTCGTTTTATCATCATTATTTTACACGCATTCAATGTGTTTAATTGCCCGCCAAACCGAGGTTTTTTTGATTGTGAGTATTTGGCAAATGCACGAATTCTACCCTCATCATACGAAAATAGTTCGACTAAAATATCCTTCTCTAATATAGGTTTTGTATTAAAAATAATGGCAAGTGTTGAGATCATATAAAGATGTTGAACATCATAATGGCTATGGTGAAATAGATTATTTGGCTAATAATATCGAGTGTTGATGAAATAAATGGTGCTGAGGCTACGGCTGGATCTATGTTTAATGCTTTTAAAATGATGGGAAGGCTGGCCCCGATTAATGATGCTAAACTCATATTTACCGCAATTGTTAATCCAACACATGTTGAAATAATGATATTATTTGATGTTAAATAAATGTACCCTGCGACGATTACGCCAATTAACGCACCAATCAGTAACCCTAAGCCAAACTCTCTTGAAATGATGATTATTTTTTTGGCGTTGCTAATTTGATTAATGGCTAAAGCTCTCACTAAAATGGTTGCAGACTGATTACCAATGTTGCCACCCAGGCCCATTAATAAGGGAACAAAACTTAAAATAAATGACAGTGAGATTACAGTAGCATTCAAACTTTTTGCATAGTAAACCATCACTAACGATGCCACTATTCCGCCAATAATTGTCACAAATAACCAGGGCAGTCGGTGGACAAGTGCATACCAAATACTGCCATAGATTAGTTTATTACTTTGAACGTCATCCCCTGAAGTTCCAGATAGCTTTAGCATGTCTTCATTTGCTTCTTCAACGACAACATCAACCACATCATCAATTGTGATGACACCCAACACAATGTCCAATTCGTCAACAACTGGTAACACTATCGATCGATATTTTTGAAATAACTTTGCGACATCTTCTTGGTCGGTTGTTACATGAACTTTAATTGGATGATTATTTCTAACTTCTTTTACTAGTATCTCGCCTGGCGCTAATAACAATTTACGGATGCTAATCACACCTTTAATTTGATTGTGGCCGTTCACAATAAATAAATAAAATGCGGCGTCACTTTCTTTTGGCGATTTCTTTTGATACAAGGTTAGCGCTTCCTTGACAGTTAATTGTTCTGGAATAGTGACAAAATCAGTGGTCATCAATGCACCTGCTGAATCATCTTTGTAATTTAATAAGCGATTCAATTCAATTTGGTCATTAAGATCCATTTTCGTCAATATTTGTTTTGCTTTTGATTGATCCTCGTCAAGTAAGGCCTCAAGTAAATCAACGGCATCATCTTTTTCCATTTTTTCGATTAACTCTGCGGCATTTTCAATTTTAAAGTTTTGAATAATATCTATTTGAGACTCCATATCCATTTCTTCAAAAACATCGACGGTTTCAGAGGTTAATATACGAGAAAAAAACAGTGTTTTTCTATCTGTTGGTAATTGCTCTAAAACATCGGCAATATCGGCTTCATGATAACGATGAAATAATAAATTAAACTGCTGCTGAGACCCTTTGTCGATTAAGCGGTTTAATAAATTTATTAATCGATCTTTAGGAGACATAATATAAGTTTACCGAATGACGAATTTTTGAGTCAATGATCATGGTGTTATGGTACTATTGCGAACTTTGTTTTACCTATTAGTTTTTGTTGATCATCAAAAATATACAAAAAGTAGATACCTGCCGGCACATTATAATAATTGAACACTGACGCATCAAAAATTAAATTATTTGTGCCCATTTTTGCACCATCCATCCCTTTGATTAACGATCGTTTGAATATACGATGTCCAAACATATCAAAAATATGAATTTCTATATTTGATGGTTGATTTAACACATAGGATAACTGGGCACCTGTTTTTAAACGAAATGGATTCGGATAAAATAAAATTTGGCCATAAACTAACGACGTTTGATCATCCATTAATGTTAATCGGTTTTCTAAGCTTAAAAATGAAGATGAATTAATGTTAGGATTTGAATACTGCCTAAACCCAACCCGAATGACCGATAAATTCTCAGCTGTATTAGACTCTTTACCACTCAGATACCCTGGGGTTTTGTCTAGTGCATTGGTATTTGAATATGTGCTAATGGAATATCGTTGTAATTTAATCTCAGCCATTGCTGGTAATGAAATAACCAAGGTTAACAAAAAATAACATGCAATTTTAGATATCATCAGTTAATTATTCCCATTTTTTTGAATGATTAAACAAAATCTCTATTTTCTTTTGAAGGGATTTTGTGTAGTATCTTTTTAATGGTGAACGTAGCTCAGTTGGTAGAGCCCCGGATTGTGGTTCCGGTTGTCGTGGGTTCGAGCCCCATCGTTCACCCCACATTATTATGTTATTTATAATTTCAGGTCCATCGGGTGTTGGCAAAGGCACTTTAATACAAGATTTATTAGCATTAAATGCGGCTTTATGTTGGGCTGTATCTGCAACAACAAGATCCCCTAGACCTGGTGAAATCGATGGCAAAGATTACTATTTTTTAACAGAAGAATCATTTGATCAACATATTTCAAACCATAATTTCTTAGAATGGTGCGAGGTTCATGGCAATCGATATGGAACATTAAAATCTGAAATATTATCAAAACAATCGAAGTTTAAAGGTGTGATTGTTGAAATTGATGTCCAAGGAGCTCAAAAAATCCGACAACACCTAGATTATCAACAATACCATATTTTTATTGCCCCACCCTCCGAAGCCATTTTGGAAGAAAGACTACGCGCAAGAAACACCGAAAATAGTGAAACCATAGATCATCGATTAAAAGAATCAAAAAAAGAACTTGCATCAAAACAGAACTATGACAAAATTATCGTAAATAATAAGTTGACACAATCGCTCGATGAGTTAAATAATGTTATATTAAGTCTGTTGACTAAGGAGTCATTTAAATGAGCAAAACACTGAGAGAAGAAATAAATTTAGCATTATTATTTGAAAAAGTTCCAAATCGTTTTTTACTAACGGTCGCTGCTTCAAAACGTGCCCGACAATTAGATGATGGTGCAACACCATTAATCGATGCTACAACTTCAAATAATCGCTCATTGGATATCGCTCTTATGGAAATTCAACTTGGAAAAATTATCGTCTCAATTGAAGATGTTACTGAAGAAGATTCAATTCTTGATGAAATTTCAGACTACTTGGATGCTGACATTATTACTGATACAGACACCACTGACACTTCAAAAGATACGAAAAAAAAACGTAAACCAATTTCATAATATATGACGAAGCGTACCTCTCCTGAGGTTATTTTTGGTATTTCAGGTAGTATCTCCGCTTATCGATCACTTGAGATTATACGACTTTTAAGAAAAGCTAATATTAGCATTCGACCAATATTATCAGAATCGGCTCAAAAGTTTGTTACGCCGTGGAGTGTTGAATCATTATCTGAAGCGGCTATCATTAATGATGAAATCAGAAATGGGCGAATTTCACATTTGGATGTTTGCAAAAATGCACAAGCGTTTGTAATATGCCCAGCATCTGCAAATGTTATTGCAAAACTTGCTCAAGGGCTTGCAAATGACATGCTAACAGCAAGTTTTTTAAGCTATACTGGTCCTAAAATACTATTTCCAGCCATGCATACTGAAATGTATGAAAATGCAATTACTCAGCAAAACATTCAACTCCTTAAGGATAAGGGGGTAATGGTTATATCGCCAGCAACTGGTGATTTAGCTAGTGGAGATTCGGGAACAGGGCGCCTACCAGATGTTCATTTAATTGCTGACTTGATTCAATTTAGTTTATTCAAACCTTTGGATTTAAATGGTCAGAAGATTGTCATAACATGTGGCGGTACGACTGAAGCGATTGATACTGTACGATCTATTTCTAATCATGCCTCTGGTATGTCGGGTCACGTTATGGCAAATATGGCACAATTTTTTGGCGCAACAGTAATCCTAATCAGAACCAATCATCACCCTCTCCTAGAGGCTATCATCACATTAACCGTCACCAATCATCAATCACTTGAACACGCTTTAATGCCATTGAGTAACACGTGCGACAAGTTAATAATGAATGCTGCTGTGAGTGACTTTACAGTTACACCAAGTAAAACCAAGCTCAATCGAGGCGAATTTGAGTCACTAATCTTAACTCCAACCAATGATATTTTAAAAGAATTTAATCAAAAAAAATCACCACAATGTAAAAGCATTGGATTTTGTTTGCATGAACGTGATGATTTAATTGAAACGGCTAAACGTAAACGAATGGACAAACATTGTGACGTTATGATCGCGAATGATCCATCATCATTTGGTCAGCCGAATCGCACCATTCATATTGTTGATAAAGTGGATGTGACATCTCACACAAATATTTCCCTTCATTCACTCGCATATGAACTTCTTAAACTTTAATGATATTTAAATTTTTATTAACCAAATGAAAGACTGACTAAACATCGGTAAATATTGATTTAATTTTTTTAAAAATTTTCATACAATTAGCACAAGGAACTCATCATGAAATTAAGACCACCAAACAAATGCGAGCAACCAAACAATCAATCACCGATCCAACAGAAAAAAGCAACCACCATTCGCAAAAGCAAGGTGATTTCTCAACCAAAAAAAAAGAGTGGATCTCAACTGACACCGACATCTTCTAATGCAAGAAAAAAACTAGAAGCGGTTGTCTCTCAAGTTAAAGCGCTTAGAAAATCGAGTTTTAAAAGAGCGTAAGATACAACCCCTGACGTGTCTTAAATAATTTTCTTTCTTTTTATTTTTATTTTTTTTAAACTTAACTTAGGAGATTACAATGGTACAAATTATAAATGACCCTTATGCTGGTCAACGATTATCTTTAAACAGCACTGATTTGAACACATCTAAAATGATGAATGAGATAACGACGATCAATGCTATTTTAAATGAAACAAAACGCATTAAACAATTGGTCTTACAGTATTACCAGACGCATAAACAATTTCAACCGACTCACTAATCTCGTACAACATTGTCATTAATTGTTCGAGTATTACGTTTGTAGAGCGATTACGCTTGATTTAAAAAAAGTTACTAGGATCTGCTTAAAGCATGGTGCCGAATGCACCTAAAAACTTTTCAGTTGAGTTGTTAAAAAAGTTTATAATGTTTTGGTTTGGGTATAAAACAATCCATAATCTTACATTGAATGTCGCACCTTCAACGTTCCAGTTCAAATAAGTGGGACGGTATTTAGAAAATTTTATAATACATTAAACAATTACTGCCAACGAAATAGACTGGGCAAGGATTGCAATAACCATAGGCTCATATTATTATAGGTATTAATATTTTTTGTAGCTTA
>MDTB01073699.1_pt1 | contig 14942 bp, 15 predicted proteins | sample 811161 | NCBI WGS metagenome assembly MDTB01 (sample SAMN05326650, study PRJNA326480) | marine metagenome | isolation source: seawater | place: Mediterranean Sea | collected 2009
AGTTTTTTTTGATCTTAATTTTGGGTCTGTAATAATTGCTACGTCTAAACAATTATTAGCGGGATCTTTATCAGCTGAATAATCTTTGAACGTTTTGATAACTTCTTTAATCATGTTTTGAGCATTGGATGCATTTTTTTGTAGTGTTTGAATCACCATCGAAACATCAACTTCTTCATGATCAGGGTGCCAGCAATCATAATCAGTCACCATGGCAATGGTAGAATATCTAATTTCAGCTTCTCTAGCTAATTTTGCTTCTGGCATATTAGTCATACCAATTACATCCGCATTCCATGATCGGTATAAGTTTGATTCTGCTAATGTAGAAAATTGAGGTCCTTCCATCACTACATAAGTTCCATTCCGCTGGTGGCTTATGTTTAATTTTTTAAGAGCTGCTTCACAACATTCTGCTAAACTAGGGCTAGTTGGTTTAGCCATTGAAACATGAGCTACAATTTCGTCGTCAAAAAAAGTCTTAATTCTTGAAAAAGTTCTATCTATGAATTGATCAATTATTACAAATTTACCAGGTTCCAAATTTTCTTTCAGCGAACCAACTGCTGAAACAGAAATGATATCTGTTACTCCAAGTTGTTTCATTGCGTCAATGTTTGCTCTGAAGTTAATATTAGTTGGATTAATTTTATGTCCCCTTCCATGTCTAGGGATAAAACAAATTTCTTCTTTTCCTAATTTAGCCGTTAAAATTTCATCTGAAGGACTACCCCAAGCTGTTTTAATTTTTTTCCACTTGATTTTATCAAAACCTTCCACTTTATAGAGGCCACTACCTCCAATTATCCCAAGCTTTCTTTTTTTCATCATTTAATTATTAATACTTTTTTGTTAGATATTGAAGCTAAATATGGATTTAAAAAAATACATTCGATCAGTTAAAGACTATCCTAAAAAGGGAATTTTATTTAGAGATATAACTACTTTAATTAAAGATCCAGAGGCTTTTAAATTTTCAATTGATAAAATAATCGAAATTTCAAAAAAAATTGAATTTGATAAAATTTCCGCTATTGAGTCTAGAGGGTTTATATTTGCATCTACAGTAGCTTACTTAATTAAAAAACCCCTAATTCTGTTGAGAAAAAAAAATAAGCTTCCAGCTGATCTTCATTCAGTTGATTTTAAGTTAGAATATGGAGAAGCAACTATTGAAGTACATAAAGACTCGATTAATAAAAATGAAAAAATATTAATTATTGATGATTTAATTGCTACTGGAGGAACAGCAGAAGCTGCAGCAAAATTAGTTGAAATTTCAGGAGGTTCAGTAGCAGGATTTATTTTTATTATCAATTTATTTGATTTACCTGGAAATAATCTTCTTAAAAGAAAAAAATATTTTACCGAAAGTTTAATTGACTTTCCTGGTCATTAATATTTTTTTTATATACGATCGTAAATCAGTTTTACCAAAATACTTATGAACTTTATTTGAAAAAATCACATTAGTTAATGCTGAGGCGTATCTTTCTCCAGGTCTTTTTTTTAGAAATTTAATTTTAGAACCAAACATTTTTGCAACTTCAACAAGAGAATAAGTTTTTTTATTCGCAATACTGTAATGTCTACAAAGATTTTTTTTCCAAGCAATATAACATACTTCAACTGTATCGTTAATATGTGTAAATCTTCTAGTTTGTGAACCTGGTTTTACAACAGGTAAAGGCTTCTTTTTTTTGTAATATTCTTCAAATATTCCTATCACAGTTGCCATTTTTCCCTTTGATATTTGATGAGGTCCATACACATTGTAAAAATAAATAACTTCATATTTAAATTTAAACCATTTTTTTAAATTTTCTAATAATTCTAAATTTTTTGATTTAGTAAAAGCATAGGGAGATAAATTTTTATCATTACCTTTATTACCCAAAGATGCAGATGTTGCTGAATAAATTAATTTAATTTTATTTTTAAGACAAAAATTAAAAACTGCATTTGAACCGACAGAGTTTGAATCTATACATTGATTCATATTTAAGAAACTTTGATAAATTCTTGCAAATTCGCCAAAATGAAAAATAGTATTTATATTTTTATAATCTTTTAAAATTTGAGCGATATTTTTAGTATTACCTTTTATATATTGCACTCTTTTATTTTTAATATGATTTTTAGAAAAACCTGAAGAATAATTGTCAATACTGATTATTTTATAATTTGTTTTAATCAATAATAAATTTATTAGATTGGTACCAACAAATCCGGCTCCACCAGTTATTACAATCTTTTTATTCAATTTTCCCATGACAAATTATTTATAATTATAATTTAAATAAATCAATCTAAAGTTGGTCTGTACCAAGATTTTTTTCCTATAATAGAATTTATGATACCTTTTAAACGATATAAATATATAATTTTTTTTTTCTTATTAAAAAAGATTAAAAAAAATAAATATTTAAAAGTAGATGAAATTAATTTCGGGAAAATTTTAAAAAATGCTAAAATAAAATTACCATGTTTTTTATGATAATAAAAAGAAGACCACATCCAGTGCCAATTTCTATTTTTTACTATTTCTATATCATCAGATAAGCTGACTGATTTTCCTCCTAAATGTAAAATCTCAATATTCTCATCTATGAATATTTTTTTTCCTTCTTCTTTAATTCTTTTACACAAATCAATTTCTTCAAAATAAAGAAAATAATTTTCATCAAAAAAATTTTGATCATTAAATTTTTGCATATTAAAAAAAACTGCAAATCCTTTCAAATTGTTTGCTTCATAGACTTTTTTATCAATTATTTTATTCAAATTTTCATCTTGATTAGGTCCTATTAATGAAAAATTTTTGATATCATTTGCAGAATTTAAAAATTTATCTAGAGCGTTTGACTTTAAAATTGTATCTGGATTTAATATCAATGCGTATTTTGATTTTACTTTTTGCAAACCTAAATTATTAGCTTTACCATAACCTAAATTAGTTCCAGTTAAGAAGCACTCAACATTTTGATATTTTTTCTCGATATTTTTTTTAAATTCTAAATTATTTGAATTTTCTACTATTATTACTTTCACTGAACTATCAATTGAGTCTAAGCAGGAATTTATATTTGCTTCACTTCTTAATGTGGTTATAATAATTGTAATTTCTTTTAAGGACATTTAAATAATAATATTTGATTTTATAAGATATTTCTTTTAATAATTTAACATATAAGAGCAATAATTCTTCAATTTTAATTATGAAAAAAATCGTTGTTACTGGTGGTTCTGGTTTTATAGGCAGCAATTTAGTAAATTATTTATTAGAAAAGAAATATTTTGTCATCAATATAGATAAGCTCACTTATTCTTCTAATTCATACAATTTTAAAAATAAAAGTTCAAAAAATTTTAAATTTTTTAAAGTTGATATTAATAATCAGAAAATAATTACAAAAATTTTTTTGCGCTTCAAACCAGTGGCAGTCTTTAATTTAGCTGCAGAAACACACGTTGATAGATCTATAGACTCGCCAAAAAATTTTATTAATTCTAATATCTTAGGAGTATATAATTTATTAGAAGTTATAAGAAAATTAAATAGAAAAAAAAAATTCATCAAACTTATACATATTTCTACAGATGAAGTTTATGGTGACATAATTAAAAAAAAGATAAGATCTAATGAAAATTTTCCATATCAACCAAGTTCACCTTATTCAGCTTCTAAAGCAAGTGCAGATCTGTTAATTAAATCTTACATAAGGACATATAAAATAGATGCAAAAATTTCTAATTGCTGTAACAATTATGGACCATTTCAATTTCCTGAAAAATTAATTCCTAAAATTATTTCAAATATTTTAAATAATAAACCCCTTCCTTTATACGGAAAAGGTCAAAACTTGAGAGAATGGATTCACGTTAAAGATCATTGTGAAGCCTTATTTAAGATTTATTTAAAAGGTAAAAAAGGAGAAAGTTATAATGTTGGATCTAATAAAGATTTAAGAAATATTGATTTAGTAAAAATGATTTTAAAAATTTTTTTAAAAAAAAAAAATTATTATTAATAATAAAGTAAAAATTAAATTTGTTAAAGATAGGCCTGGTCATGATTATAGATATGCTTTAAACAGTAAAAAAATATATAAAGATATTAGATGGAGATCAAAAATTAATCTAGAGAATGGTTTATCTGATACAGTTGATTGGTATATTAAAAACAGAAAATTTTTAGATTCTATTTCAAAAAAACTTTATGATAAAAGAATTGGCTTAAAATTATGATTAAAAAAGGAATTATTTTAGCAGGTGGAATGGGCACAAGGATGAGTCCTTTAACTAAATCTGTAAATAAACAATTACTACCGATATATGATAAGCCATTAATATATTATCCTTTATCAATTTTAATGTTAGCTGGTATTAAAGATATTTTAATTATTGTTAACAAAGGTCAAGTTAATCAATTTAGAAAATTATTATCAAATGGCAAAAATTTAGGAATAAACTTATCTTATGCAGAGCAAAAAAAACCTAATGGCTTACCTGAAGCATTTATAATTGGTGAAAAATTTATAGGACAAAATAATGTTGCTTTAATTTTAGGAGATAATTTTTTTTATGGTCAAAGTTTAACAAAAAAGCTTAAAGAATGTACAAAATTAAAAAAGGGAGCAAAAGTATTTATTCACCCAGTTAAAAATCCTAGTTTATATGGTGTGGTTAAATTAAATAAAAAAATAAAATAATAAATATGGTAGAAAAACCTAAAAAATTTTATTCTAATCTTGCTTTAACAGGATTATATTTTTTTGATAATAAAGTAATAAAATTCAGCAAAACTTTAAAACCATCTAAAAGAAATGAAACAGAAATTATTGATTTACTTAAAAAATATAAGAGTAAGAATTCTCTTAAGGCTGAGCTTATAGGTAGAGGTGGTACATGGTTAGATACGGGGTCAATTAAAGATTTTAATGATGCCTCAAATTTTGTATCTACAATTGAAAACAGACAAGGTATGAAAATTGCTTGTTTAGAAGAAATTGCCTTAAACAATAAATGGATTAACAAGAAAGACATAAATGAAGCTATTAAGTTTTATGGGAACTGTGAGTACTCTAAATATCTAATTTCCTTAATCAGATGAAAGTTTCAAAAACTAAAATTAAAGATTTAAAAGTTTTTACATCTAAGGTGCATAGGGACTCTAGAGGATATTTTAAAGAAACCTTTAAAAAGAATACACTTAAAAAAATTAAATTTGTTTTTAATTGTGTTTCTTCATCAAAAAAAAGAGTTTTACGTGGATTACATCTTCAAACTAAATATTCTCAAGGTAAATATTTAACTGTTTTAAAAGGCGAAATTTATGATGTGGCTATTGATTTAAGAAAAAATTCTAGAACATTTGGAAAATATTTTAGTATTTATCTTTCTGATACTAATGGTAAATCAATATATATTCCTCCAGGATTTGCCCATGGTTTTGTAGGCCTTAAAAATGAAAACATTATTTCTTATAGTTGTACTAATTATAGATCGCAAAAACATGAATTAGGTATCAAATGGAATGATAAAGATATTAAGATTAAGTGGCCTATAAAAAAACCAATTTTATCATTTAAAGATAGCAAAAACATTTCATTGCAAGAATACGTTAAAATTCATGCATAATTTAAAAATATATTGTATGTGCCTTGAGGATTCATATTTAGAATCTGTTAAGAAATTAAATTATATACCTGTCGGACTTAAAAACGATAATTTTTCAAAAGAATGGTTGAGAGACAATACTCTTATTAATATAGCTAAAAAAAATCCATATTATGGTGAATACACTTTTTATTATTGGTTTTGGAAAAATTTATTAAAAGATAAAAAAAAAGATGATTGGGTAGGATTTTGCTCTTATAGAGAGTTGTGGGGTAATAAAAAAAATATTCAAAATAAAAACTCTATTAATTCACTACTAAAAGAACTTCCTGAGGAATGGAACTCATACGATGCAATAATTGGTGAAAAAATTTACATGGAAAGACCAAAATTTATAAAGATATTAAAATATGGAAAATTAGCTATGTTGAGAAATTATAAAGAAATTTTTAAGTCAAGATTTAGTATTAGGTTAAGTTTTGATATGTTTCATGGAAATGGAAATCTTGATAAAGCAATTAAACTATTGCCAGAAAAAGATAAAAATGATTTCGATTATTATGTAAGAAATGAAGTTTCTTTCAATCAAGGAAATATGTTTATAACCAAATCAGATAAAATTATGGATTTGTTTTTTAAAGATGTTTTTGATTGGCTGGAAAAATGTGAATTAGTTTTTGGATTTAAAATGAAGGAATATAGAAAGATAAGAATGTATACATTTTTAGCAGAAAGGTACCTTCCTTATTGGTTTAAAAAATATACCAAATCTTTAGAATGGCCAGTAATTTATTGTGATATAAATAAAGATAAAAAAAATTCTTAAATAATGAAAAAAACTAAATTTAAATTTTATCAAAAAAAAAGTGGGACTCTAATACCTTTTTCTTTAAAAAAAGATTTTCCTATTAAAGTAAAAAGAATATTCATTATCAATGGTAAAAAGAATTTTGTTCGAGGTAATCATGCTCATAAAAAATGTTCACAATTTATTTTTCCTATCTCTGGAAAAATTAAAGTTGAATGCATAAATAAACAGGAAGAAAAAACAATTATTTTAAACCATAAAAAAAAAGAGGGATATCTATTAAAGCCAAAAACTTGGTGTAAAATTAAATTTTTAACAAATCCTGCAATTTTAATGGTAGTTTGTGATATGGAATACCAATTCAATGATTATATCGAAAAATACAGTGATTTCTTAAAATTTATAAAAAAAAGATAAAATATGAAGATACTTATAACTGGTGCTTGTGGACACATAGGCTCATACTTAACAGAAAACATACATAAAATTAAAAAAATTAAAGAAGTTATTCTGCTAGATAATTTTAAATCTCAGCGTTATTTCTCTTTATTTAATCTTAAAAAAAAACCAAAAAAAAATTTTTTTAATATTGACGTAAGTAAACCAAATTCCTTAACTAAATTTAAGAATGTTGACTTAATTATACATTGTGCTTCACTTACAAATGCAGAGGGTAGTTTCTCAGTTAAAAAAGAAATGTTTAAAAATAATGTTAATTGTATGAAAAATGTTATTGATTTTTGTATTAAAAAAAAAACTAAATTAATTCATATCTCCTCTACGAGTGTTTATGGGAAACAAGCTAAAATTGTTAATGAAGATAACAATTTTTTTTTAAAACCACAGTCGCCATATGCTGAAATTAAGCTTATCGAAGAAAAAATGTTAAAGCGTGTAAGTAAAAAAATTGAATACATAAGTTTCAGATTTGGAACTATTGCTGGTGTTTCCAAAGGCATGAGATTTCATACCGCTATTAATAAATTTTGCCTTAGCGCTGCTTTAAATCAAAATATCAATGTATATAAAACAGCATACAATCAATTTAGGCCCTATCTATCATTAAAAGATGCTTTTAAAATTTTTAGTTTTTGTATAAATAAAAATATTTATAATAATAATGTTTTTAACGCATTATCAGGTAATTTTACTGTAAAACAAATTTTAAAGATGATTAAAAGATATAAAAAAAAGATTAAAGTAAAATTTGTTAAATCTGCCATTATGAATCAACTCAGCTATCATGTTGATGACACAAAATTAAAAAAACTTGGGCTAAGACTAAAATCAAATATTCAGAGTGATATAAAAGATACTCTAATATTATTAAAAAATATTTAATCTTAATAATGAAGTGTAAAATTACAAATAAATCAATAAATCCATTTATGAGTTTTGGTAAAATGCCTATAGCTAATGGTTTTATAGAAAAAAATAATTTTGAAAAAGAGTTTTTCTTTGAAATGGAAGTAGGATTTAATGAAGAAATTTCTTTATTTCAATTAAATGATCACCCAAAACCTGAAAAAATGTTTAATGAAAACTACCCTTTCTTTACTGGTAGTTCAGAATATATGAAAAAACATTTTAAAAATTATGCAAATTTTGTAAAAAAAAATTATCTTTCTACAAACTCAAAAATTATAGAGATTGGTTCAAATGACGGAACTTTTTTGTCAAATTTTGATGGAAATATCAATAATACTATCGGTTTTGAACCATCAAAAAATGTAGCTGATATAGCAAATAAAAAAAGGATACCCACTTTAAATTGTTTTTTTAATAAAGAAAATACAAACCAAATAAAAAATTTTTTAGGAAAAACTGACTTAATATGTGCTTCAAATGTTATTTGTCATATACCAGATTTAAATAATCTTATCGAAACAGTTGATATACTCCTTTCAAAAAACGGCACTTTTATTTTTGAAGAACCTTATTTAGGTTCCATGTTTAAAAAAACCTCCTATGATCAAATTTATGATGAACATATCTACATATTTTCGGCATCGGCTATTTCAAAAATTTTTAACAAATTTAATTTTGATTTAATAGACATTCTTCCTCAAATCACACATGGAGGATCCATGAGATATATTTTAAAAAGAAAAGGTTCGAGTAATATTTCAAAAAATGTCAAAAATATAATACTGGATGAAAAATTTAATAAACTTGATACATTAGAGTCTTGTTTAAACTTTAAAAAAAACTGTGAGCTTTCAAAAATAAATATAGTAAAAAAAATAAATGAATTTAAAGATAAGGGCAAAACTATATGTGGATATGCCGCTACTTCAAAAAGTACAACTATTCTAAATTATTGTAAAATTAATAGTAAATTAATTGATTATATTTGTGACACCACTAAAGAAAAAATAGGAAAATATAGTCCTGGCATGCATATTCCTATTGTAAACATGGATTATTTTTATAAAAATATCCCAGATAGTATTTATCTATTTGCTTGGAACCATAAAGAAGAAATATTTAAAAAAGAAAAACAATATAAGGGAGAATGGTTTTCACATGTTGCTTTATAAAAAAAGAATCGTAGTTACAGGGGGGACTGGAAGATTTGCTAATATAATCAAAAAAAATATTAAAAAACATAAATATGATTTTTTTTTCCCTAAAAAAAAAGAATTAAATATATTGAAATCTGAAACTATTAGAAAATATATTAAAAAGAAAAAACCTAAATATCTTTTTCACTTGGCTGGTTTATCTAGGCCTATGAGTATTCATGATAAAGATATAAATCAAAGTATTGATAAGAATATAATTGGAACTGCTAATATAACTAAAGTTTGTTCTGAATATAAAATAAAATTAATTTATATGTCGACTTGTTATGTCTATCCTGGAATAAAAGGTAATTATTCAGAGAACTCACCTGTATTGCCAATAAATAATTATGCATGGTCAAAACTAGGTGGGGAGTGCGCAGTAAAACTTTACAAAAACTCACTTATACTGAGAACTTCAATGACTGAAGAACCATTTATTCATAATCATGCCTTTTATGATTTTAAAACGAATTTCATTTTTCATGAAAATGTATTACCTAAAATTTTAAAATTGATAAACTATAATGGTATTATTAACGTAGGTGGAAAATCACAATCTGTTTATAATTTTGCAAAAAAATACAAGCCAAAAATTAAAAAAATTTCTGCAAAGAAGGTTTTTGGGAAAAACGCGCCATTAAATATAACCATGAATATTAATAAATTAAAGAAGTTAATTAATGATTAAATTTTGGTCATATAAACGAGAATATCAAAAATATAAGAACTCAATATTAAAGAATATAGAAAAATCAATAAACAGTGGAACAATTTTTTTTGGTAAAGAATTAAAAAAATTTGAAAAGAATTTTTGTAAAAAATATAAAAGTAGATATGGTGTAGCTGTTGGTAGTGCAACTGATGCTTTAACGATTTCTTTGAAAACACTTAATCTAAAAAAAAATGATGAAGTAATTACAGCAGCTAATACTGCTATACCGACTATAACAGCTATAATAAATGCAGGTGGTAAACCTAAATTGGTTGACATAGGAGATGACTATTTGATTGATGTCAATAAAATAGAAAAAGAAATTAATTCAAAAACAAAAGCAATAATTCCTGTACACTTATATGGACAAGTGTGTGAAATGGATAAAATAATAAAAATATCCAAAAAACATAATATAGAAATCATTGAAGATTGTGCTCAGTCTCAAGGAGCAAAATATAAAAATAAATTTGCTGGTACATTTGGCAAATTTGGATGTTTCTCTTTTTATCCTACCAAGGTTTTGGGTGCTTATGGTGACGGAGGTTTTATAACAACAAATGATTATAGTGCTTTTAAAAAAATTAAAAGATTGCGATTTTATGGAATAGAAACAGAGGATAAAAAAAATAAATTTATAAATAAATATTATTCAAATGAAAATGGTTTTAACTCAAGGTTAGACGAAATACAGGCTTCAATTTTAAATTTTAAATTAAAAAAAACTGATTCCTTTATTAATAAAAGAAGAAAGTTGGTAAAAGAGTATACAAATAAGCTTAAGACAACTAACTTAACACTACCTAAAGAAAATTTATATAATAAGCATGTATATCACTTATTTACAGTTTATCATCCTAAGGGTAAGGAAATAATAAAAAAATTATTGAAAAATAAAATTGAAACAAAATCAATTTACCCATTTCCTATCCACACAATGAAAGCATATAAAGAGATAATAAAAAACAAAAAAAGATTAAAAAATTCAGAGATTAAAGCTAAAGGGTTATTCTGTTTGCCTTTATATCCAGAATTAAAAGACTCTGAAATAAAATTAATTACTCAAAATTTAAAAAATATTCTTAAAAAAATTTAAAGGATGGTTTTTTAATTTTTTGGTAGCGAGAGGCGGATTCGAACCGCCGACCCCAGGCTTATGAGTCCTGTGCTCTAACCAACTGAGCTACCTCGCCAATTAGTAAGAGTTTATAATATATTGAGAGCATTAAATCATTATAATTTATTTACTTCAATTATTGAGTTTTTATGACTAATTCTATTAAATTAAAGTGTTAAGATAATACCAAGCACTGTAAATGCTGAAATTGCTGCACAAGATAAAATTAAATTATTTTTTCTTTCTTTGCCTTGTTCTATTTTTACTCTTTTTACTAGATCAGTAACGTCAACTCTTTTTTGTTGTAGTGTTTGTTCTTGCTGGTGATATCGTTCTTTTTGAACTGAGCTCATGGTTGTATTTAACCACAAAAAAAAATTATGTCTATTTTTTCAGGTTCATTTTGGGTATTTAGGTAAAAATGATCTCAATTTCTTAAAATTTTACCTTTAGGATCATATAGACACTCTTTTTCATGATTTAGTTCATATTTTTTTCCTTCAACTTCAATGGTTAATTTATTAATTATATTCAAGTCCGGTTTAACATAAGCTAAAAAAATATTTTTTTTGTAGTAAAAAGAATAGTTTGAGCTAGTAGAATAACCTACGATTTCATTTTTATAAAATATAGGCTCATCATGCATTAAAAGTGGATTACCAGGCTCTTTAAATTTTTTTAAAGAAAATAATTCTAATTTTCTTTTTAAAGGTTGAGAAATAATTTTTTCAATTGATTTTCTACCAATAAAATTACATTTTTTTTTTAAATTTACAGCAAATTTTAATCCAGCTTCTATAGGGTTATTTTCAGATGTTATGTCATGACCCCAATGAAGAAATTTTTTTTCTAGTCTAAGCATATCTAAAGTATGCATACCTGAATTACATAAATTATATTCTCTCCCCAGTTGTTGGATCTTATCAAAAATTCTATTTGATTTTTTTATAGGAATATAAAGTTCCCACCCTAACTCTCCAATAAAAGATAATCTTTGAAACCATATTTTAACATTTAAAAAATTAATATATTTACCAGTAGCAAAAGGGAAATCTTTATTTAGAAAATGATTACCAACTAGATTAGTTAAAAATTTTCGACTATTAGGTCCAAATATACCAAGACTTGAATAATCATCAGTAACATCTTTAAATTTTATTTTTTGAGTGATATTTTTTAAAATATGACTTTTATTATGAACTCTTGACACTGCAGGACATATAACTCTAAAATAGTTTTTCTTTAGACATGATATCGTCACGTCAGCTTCTATACCGCCAGATGAATTTAACATTTGTGTATAAGTGGTTTTCCCTGGTAAATTTTTCACGTTATTAGCACATAAGTATTGAAGTTGATTATGTGCAAATTTTCCACTTACATCAAATTTCACAAAAGGAGTTAATTCAAATAAACCTATGTTTTTTCTAGTTGATAAACTTTCTTTTTTTGCTGAAGGATGCCAATTTTGTTTTCCAAAACTATATTTATAAATTGGTTTTTTTTTATTTGTAAACCACATGGGTCTTTCATAACCAGCCATTTGACCAAAACAGGCTCCCAATTTTTTTAATTTTTGATGATAAGGTAAAAGTTTAATATTTCTAGATGTTTCTAGTTGTTTGTAAGGCCAATGCATTTTAAATAAATTTCCTAAAGATTCTGTTGCTCTTTCTTTAATAAATTTTAAAGAAGAATTAAACTTTTCAAATCTTTTTACATCTAAACTAAATAAATCATCAGTTGTATGACCTTTTATCATCCATTCTGCTATAGCTTTTCCAGCCCCTCCAGCGGAACCGATACCTATGCTATTGAAACCACAACAAACAAAAAAATTATTTATCTCTGCAGTTTCACCTAAAAGATAATTTGTGTCTGGAGTAAATGATTCAGGACCGGAAAAATATTTTTCGATATTCAAATTATTTATTTCAGGTATTCTTTTTGAAGCTAATTTATGAAGCATTTTTACATAATTCTTGTTTACTTGAAACTCTCCGAATGAAAAATTATCAGGAACTTTTCCATCTTTTTTAAAAGCATTTTTTGCATTAGGTTCAAATATTCCAATCATTAATTTTTTGTGGTATTCTCTGATATAAAGATAAGTATCTGGATCTCTAAAAGTAGGTAAATTTTCAATTTTTTTTTTATAATCCTCGCTAATCATATAAAAATGTTCGTTTGGATATAAAGGAATACTTACTCCTACAGCCTCACCTATCTGACGTGACCACATCCCGGCACATAAAACTATAAATTCACATTTAATATCACCTAGGTTAGTTTTAATTCCTCTTACCTCATTATTTCTTTTAATAATTTTTTTGAAAATACATTTTTCAATTATTTTTACACCTTCTTGTTTTGCTGCTTGAGCAATAACTTTAGTTAAAATCTGAGGGTCAGCTTGCCCATCTTTTGGTATATGGAGTCCACTAACAATATCTGAGTTTCTCGCAATCGGATAAAGTTCTTTAAACTTTTCTTTATTAATTATATCTATGTCTATATCGAATAATTTAGACATTGATTTTTGTCTTAAATATTCTTGATGTCTTGCTTTATTAGTTGCTATATTAATAGTACCTGTTTCTCTAAAACTACTATCTTCTCCAGTTATTTTTTTTAATTCTTTATAAAATTTTACAGAATATCTTCTTAATTTTGTAATCTGTGGTGAAGTTCCTAGTTGAGTTATCATACCTGCTGCATGCCAAGTAGTGCCTGAAGTTAGTTGATCTCTTTCAATTAAAATTGTATCCCAACCATTTTTAGCTAAATGATAAGCAGTAGAACACCCTGCTATTCCCCCACCGATGACTACTACTTTTGTCTCCTGAGGAAATGAAGACATATTTTTACTCTAGTATTGCTTTTTCTGGTGGCATATAGTCAAAATTAAAAGCTTCGGCTACACCTTTAAAAGTTACTTTACCTTTATGAACATTTAAACCAGCAAGATAATTTTTATTTTCAGATAATGTTTTTTTATAGCCTTGATCGGCTAGTTTAATAAGCAATGGAAGTGTAGCTTTATTTAATGCCATCGTAGAAGTTCTGGGAACTCCTCCAGGCATATTTGCTACACAGTAATGGACCACATCATCTACCAAATAGGTTGGATTAGCATGAGTGGTTGGTTTACTTGTTTCCACACACCCACCTTGATCAATAGCTACGTCTACAACTACAGAACCTCTCTTCATACTTTTGATCATTTCTTTAGTAATTAATTTAGGAGCTTCTGCTCCTGGTATTAATACGCCTCCTACCAATAAATCACATTCTGAAACTAATTTTTTTAAATCTACTTTATCGCTTTCTGTTGGGATAATTTTATCACCAAACTTTTCATGAAGTTGTTTTAGCCTCTCTTTTGATTTATCTACTATGTAAACTTTACCGCGCATACCTGTTGCAATAATTGCTGCGTTTTCTCCTACAACACCTCCACCTAAAATTACAATATTGGCAGGTTCTACTCCTGGAGCACCTCCCAATAATAGCCCTCTTCCATTTTGATTTTTTTCTAATGAATGCGCGCCAGCTTGAATTGACATTCTCCCTGCTACAGCACTCATTGGAGCTAATAAAGGTAATCTTCCGTTATCATCTGTAACTGTTTCGTAAGCAATACAAACTGATTTAGAATTTACAAGTCCCTCTGTAAGTTCTTTAGCAGCCGCTAAATGTAAATAAGTATAAATAATTTGATTTTCTTTAATCATTTTGACCTCGTTCATCTGAGGTTCTTTAACCTTGACAATTAATTCTGCCTTTTTAAAGATTTCTTCTGGAGTTTCAATTATCTTTGCTCCAGCGCCTAAATAGTCTTCATTTGTAAATCCAGCTTCAAAACCACCATTATTTTGAACTAAAACTTCATGTTGTTTATCTGTTAAAACTTTTACACTTTCAGGTGTTAAGCCAATTCTATGCTCTTGAAGCTTAATTTCTTTTGGAACTCCAATAATCATTTATGACTTTGCGTAATTAGAAATACCTGTTCTTAATTTTTCTATGATTTCATCTATATGTTTTTTTTCACATATAAATTGTGGGGCTATAATTAAAGTATCACCTGTAGATTTAAAGTTAACACCTGCATCATAA
>MDTB01151006.1_pt1 | contig 14942 bp, 9 predicted proteins | sample 811161 | NCBI WGS metagenome assembly MDTB01 (sample SAMN05326650, study PRJNA326480) | marine metagenome | isolation source: seawater | place: Mediterranean Sea | collected 2009
CAATCTTAGTAATTGGTATGTAAGGTTAAGCAGAAGAAGATTTTGGAAAGGTGATTATGAAAAAGATAAAATATCAGCGTTTCAAACATTATTTGATGTTCTTGTAAATATTGCTAAATTATCAGCTCCAATTTCTCCTTTCTTTATGGATAGGCTGTTTATTGATTTGTGTAAAAATTTAAATCATAAATTTAGCGGAAGTATTCACTTGGAGGATTTTCCTGTTGCTGATAAATCAAAAATTGATTTAAAATTAGAAGAAAAGGTTAAATACGCGCAAACAATTTCATCATTAACACTTTCCCTTCGTGCAAAGGAAAAAATTAAGGTCAGACAACCATTATCAAAAATACTTATCCCTGTAAATAGCCTAAATCAAAAAGAAATTATCAACAGTGTTTCTGATGAAATCAAGAGAGAAGTTAATGTTAAAAACATTGAATTTTTAGAAGGCGAATCTGAGTTATTAGTGAAATCAATTAAGCCTAACTTTAAAAAATTAGGCCCGACTTATGGAAGATATATGAAAGAAATTTCAAAACTCACAAATTCATTGGATAATAGCAGTATTTTAGAATTAGAAAAAACAGGAAAAATAGATTTATTAATTGACAAAAAAACTATAACTTTCACCATTAATGATTTTGAAATTTCATCAAAAGATATTGAAGGATGGCTAGTCGCAAATGAAGGAAATATTACTCTAGCACTAGATATTACTATTGACGAAACGCTGAGAAATGAGGGAATCGCAAGGGAGCTAGTGAGTAAAGTTCAAAACTTAAGAAAATCTAGTGGTTTTGAAGTGACAGATAGGATAAATTTAACCTTTAACGGTGATGATGCAATTAAAAATGCAATAACGAAAAATTTAGAATACGTTAAATCTGAAACGCTTTCCAGTAATATTCAATTTAATGTTGAATCTGATGGTGGTTTAGATGTAATTTTAGATAATTTAAAAACTAAAATATTTATAACTAAAGTTTGAAGCTATGAGTAAAGATGTAAATATTAGATACTCTGATTCTGATTTGGCAGAGTTTAAAAAACTAATCAATGAAAAAATTGACAAGGCTAAGCATGACCTTGAACTTATTAAAAGTGCTTACATGAATGATCATAATAATGGAACAGAAGATACATCTCCAACATTCAAGGCATTTGATGAGGGTAGCACTGTAATGAGTAAGGAATCAAATTCACAGCTAGCCCGAAGGCAAGAAAAATTTATAAGAGACTTAAAAACGGCGCTTATTAGAATTGAGAATAAAACTTATGGAATTTGCAGAGTTACAGGAAAACTCATTTCCAAAGATAGGCTTAAGCTTGTGCCACATGCAACCTTAAGTATTGAGGCAAAGAATTTGCAGAAATAGTATACCTCTTTTTTACACTTAACTAACTTTCGTGATATATTTGAAATATGCCTAAAAATACGATTTCAGACATTTTAAATAATCTCACCAAATCACCAGGTGTTTATAAATTTTTAGACGATTCGGATAATGTAATTTATGTTGGGAAAGCTAAAAATTTAAGAAATAGGGTTAGGTCATATTTCACAGGTAAAAAATCCGATGAAAAAACTAGATCTCTAGTTACAAACATAAAAGATATTTCAATTATACTTGTTGAAACAGAGTCAGATGCTCTTCTTCTTGAAAACAATTTAATCAAGAAGTTTAAACCCAAATACAATATTCTACTCAAGGATGGAAAATCATATCCTTGGATTTGCATTAAGAATGAGAGGTTTCCAAGAATTTTTTTAACCAGAAAAGTGATTAATGACGGGTCTAATTATTTTGGCCCATACACTAATATTAAGACAATAAATACTCTGCTAGATTTAATATATAATATATACCCAATAAGAAAAACTAATTACAATTTAAACGAAAAAACGATCAATGATCCAAAGATAAAACTTTCGTTAAGGGTTCTTGAAAAAACCGGACATTTTATTATCCTTGGTTTTGAAAAGGATGATTTTTCATCGAAAAATTTAATTTCTGAGATTAAATACAACAAAATAATTTCGTCAGTCAAAAGTATTTTGAAAGGAAAATTCTCAAAGTCTAAAATTCAATTAAAAAAAGAAATGATGGCCTTCGCGAATTCAGAAGAATATGAAAAAGCAGAAGAGTGTAAGAACAAACTCAAGGCATTAGAAAATTATCAATCAAAATCTATGGTGGTGAGTTCCAAGATTAAGGATTTGGACATATATTCAATAATTTCAGATGAAAATTATGCATATATTAATTTCACCCAAATTTCAAATGGGTATATTATTAGTTCATTCAACACGCATGTAAAGAAATCAAATATTAAAGACGATAAAATAATATTAGAACAATTGATTTCTCAGATTAAAGTAAAGTTTTTATCTAAATCAAAACAGATGTGTTCAAACATTCCTGTTAAATCATTGGATTATAGCAAATCCCTTATACCAGCAGTTGGTGAAAAAAAACATCTAATTGATATGTCAACTAGGAATATAAGAAACTATAAGACAAACTTCTTTAAATCCAATATAACTTCCCAGTTAGAGAATAGTTTTATTAGAGTTTTAAAAACTTTACAAAAAGACCTAAATATGAATTCCCTGCCGGTTCATATTGAGTGTTTTGATAACTCAAATTTTCAAGGATCATTTCCGTCTTCTGCGTGTGTTGTTTTTAAGAATGGTAAACCATCAAAAAAAGATTATCGACATTTTAATATAAGATCTGTTACTGGTCCAGATGATTTTGCTTCAATGAGAGAGGTAGTGTTTAGAAGATATTCAAGGTTGTTAAAGGAAAATAAAAGTTTACCAAATCTAATCATAATAGACGGAGGTAAAGGTCAGCTTTCATCATCTGTAAGTTCTTTGAAAGAATTAGGGATTTATGATGATGTAACTATTATTGGAATAGCAAAAAGATTGGAGGAAATTTATTTTTCTGGCGAAAGCACTCCTATTTATATTGATAAAAAATCAGAATCACTTAAACTAATACAAAAACTCAGAGATGAGGCTCATAGATTTAGTTTAAGACAATATAGAAACAGGAGAGATAATCAGTTTATTGATTTAGAATTAATAAATATTGACGGGGTTGGAGAAAAAACAGCTGTAAGTTTAATTAAGCAATTTAAGTCGGTTAAAAATATAAAATCTAAATCTTTAAATGATTTAAAAATTGCCGTCGGTGATAAAAAAGGAACAATTATTTATAATTACTATAATAAATAGATGAAATATTATTTTCTGATAACATTATTCTTGTTATTTAATTTTTCAAATGCCCAAAATGATATGGCATTTAAAACTGGTGAATGGTTTAAATATAAACTTTCTTACAGTGGCTGGTTTAAGGCAGGTGAAGCTACCGTGAATTTAAATGAGGATGTAAATAATGATCAATTATTACACGCTAAGATGATTGGTAAAAGTACAGGTGCTTTAAATTTATTCTTCAAAGTATATGACAGATATGAAAGCTATTTTTATAAAAAAAATATTAAGCCATACAGATTTAAAAGGAATATTAACGAAGGTGGCTACACTAAAAATATTGAGATTTTATTTGATCAAAGCACTAAAATTGCTAAAGTAAATAATTTTAAAAAAAATACTTCCAATGATTTTTTATTTAAAGAAAATTCTCAAGATATGGTTTCGGTGTTTTATTATTTGAGGAATTTTTTTAATAAAGACGATTTAGACGAAAACGATGAAATATCGATTTATATGTTTTTTGATTCTGAGAATTATAAGTTAAAAATTAAGTATTTGTCAACTGAAATAATAAATACTAATTTTGGGAAAATTTTATGTCATAAGATTCAACCATATGTCCAGTCTGGAAGATTGTTTAAAAAAAATGAAAGCTTAAAAATGTGGATAAGCGCAGATAATAATAAAATACCTATTAGGATTAAAGCCGAACTGATATTTGGTTCTGTAAGAGCTGACTTGGATAATTTCAGTAATTTAAATCATCCTTTTGAAATTAAATTTGATTAAATGAAAAGGTTAATTAAACTTTTGTTTCTTGCCTCCATTCTTACGGCCATAGTTTTTTCAATATATTATCTCATCAGCTGGATTAACAATAAAAAATTTGATCTTGAAATTACTGTTAAAGAAAAAGAAAATATTGAGTTTGGGTTTAATTTGGACAGCTTTAAAGTTCAAAGAGATACCATAAGGTTTGGAGATAGTTTTGGGGAAATAATGTTAAGAAATAAACTTTCTAATTCTCAAATTTATAACATTGTTCAAAGCATTAAGGATTCATTTGACATAAGATGGCTAACTGCTGGTAAACCTTATGTGATTTTATCATCAAATGATAGTGTATCAAATCCTCAATATTTTATTTATCAACCTAATCGACTTAATTATGTTGTAATTGATTTTTCAAATTTTGATTCTATTTCAGCATATAACAAAAAGAAACCATTTAAAATTGTAAAAAAGACCACTTCAGGAATTATTAACAGTAGTTTGTCTGAAACTATGGATGAAAATGGATTACCATGGGAGCTAATAAATCAACTTTCAGATATTTATGCCTGGACTATTGATTTCACAAGAATACAAAAAGGTGATAGATTCAAAATTATATATAATGAGAGGTATATAGAAGACACATTACTAGTCGGAATTAAAAGTATTGATGCTGCATATTTTTTGCACAATGGGGAAGAATTATTTGCATATAACTTTGTAATTGATTCGATGAAAAAAACCCCTGAATTTTTTGATCAAAATGGAAATAGTTTACAAAGAACCTTTCTAAAATCCCCTGTTAGGTTCAGTAATATATCGTCAAGATATAACTTAAAAAGAAGAATAGCCTATTACGGAAATAAGGTTAGACCACATAAAGGAACTGATTTTGCAGCTCCAACAGGAACCGCTATAATGGCAACTGCAGACGGTAGGGTTGAAAAATCATCTTATTCTAAAGCAAACGGATACTTTGTAAAACTTAAGCATAATAATACTTACTCTACTCAATATTTACACATGCAGAAAAAGGGTAGAGTAAAAAAAGGTCAATATGTTAAACAGGGAGATATAATAGGAAGAATTGGCATGACAGGCAATACATCTGGCCCACATGTTTGTTACAGATTCTGGAAAAATAATCGACAAGTAGACCCTTTCAAACAAAAATTACCGCCTGGCAAGCCTGTTCCTTCAGAATTAAAAGCTAATTTTGACATATATAAGCTTCCTCTAGAGGAATCTATTGATCAAATAATTTTTAATTAAATGTCATTAAAATCGATAAATCCAACAGAAACTAAATCTTGGTCTAAATTAAAAGATCATTTTAATGAAATTAGAGAAACTCATATAAATGATTATTTTATATCAAATAGTAATAGAGCCAATCAGCTAAGTATTACCTTCGAAAATTTTCATTTTGATTTTTCCAAAAATAAAATTAATTCTAAAACCATTTCATTATTTAATGATTTGTTAACTGAAATTGATTTAAAATCATCTATTGAGAAATATTTTGGAGGAGAAAAAATAAATTCTAACGAGTCAAGATCTGTACTTCATACTGCTCTAAGGTCTTCAGAAAATGAGCAGATTATTGTTGATGGAAAAAATATTATTACTGAAATTTCAAAAGCAAAAGCAAAGGTTAAATTATTTTCTGAATCAGTTATTAGTGGGCATTATAAAGGGTTTTCTGGAAAAAAAATTTCTGATGTAGTAAATATTGGTATTGGTGGTTCTGACTTAGGCCCATCTATGGTAGTGGAATCTTTATCTAATTATAACACTCATTTAAACACACATTTTATAAGTAATGTTGACGGAGATCATGTATATGAAATTTTAGATAAATTAAATCCAGAAACAACACTATTTATTGTGGTATCAAAAACTTTCACAACAATTGAGACAATAACCAATGCGATCTCGGTAAAAAGTTGGTTTTTAAAGATTGCAACCGTGAATGATATTTCAAAACATTTCATTGCGGTAAGCTGCAATATTGATAAAGCTGTTGATTTTGGCGTTGATTCTAATAATATCTTCCCAATGTGGGATTGGGTTGGTGGAAGATACTCTTTATGGAGCTCAGTTGGTATCTCAATTAGCCTGTCAATTGGTTATGAAAGATTTAATCAATTACTAGAGGGGGCTAGAAAGATGGATTCCCACTTTAGAAACAGTGATTTTTCTGAAAATATCCCTGTAATGATGGCTTGTTTAAGTCTTTGGTATAATAATTTTTTTGACTATCGAACTCACGCAATAATTCCTTATTCTGAAAATTTAAAAAGCTTTAGTAAATATTTACAACAAGCTTCAATGGAGAGTAATGGTAAGCAGACAGATAGATCAAATAATTTAATTGAATATCAAACGGGTCAAATTATATGGGGTCAAACTGGGACAAATGCACAACACTCATTTTTTCAGTTACTACATCAGGGATCAAAAATTATTCCTTGTGACTTTATAGGTTTTTGTAGTTCTGTTAAAGGTAAAAAAGATCATCATGACATATTAATGGCTAATTTCTTTGCTCAAACCAAAGCATTGATGTCAGGAAACATAAATGAGAGGGTTGAGTCAAAGCATAAGTTATTTAGAGGTAATAGGCCAACAAATACCATCTTGATTGAAATGCTGACACCAGAAAGCTTAGGCTCATTAATTGCAATGTATGAGCACAAGATTTTTACTTTGGGGGTCATCTGGAATATTTTAAGTTTTGACCAATTTGGGGTAGAATTAGGCAAAAAACTTGCAAATAATATTTTAAATGACCTAAACTCAGGTGATTATAGCAGTTATGATTCATCAACGCAGAGTTTATTAGAAAAATTTAAGTCTACAGATTAGTTGCTGATACTCCTTAACTTTTTGTTAACAATTTTGGTATAATTTATTTACCAACAGATGGGTGTAAGTTATAAATATTATATATTTTTGTATTGTTATAATATAATTAAACTTTAACAAATTATGAAAAACATTACTCACAAATTATTTTTTGTAGTTCTTTTATTATTAGGCACTACAATTTATGCTCAGGAATCGTCCGAAGAAAATTGGGAAGATCTTGAGGAATTAGAGGAGGTTCTTTTAGTTGGAGGTGGGGTTATTGACCTTGCTGAAGACAGAGTAACTCCCGTTGCGGTTTCTACCATTACTGGTGAAGAAATCCAAAAAAAGATTGGTACGCAAGACATAACTATGACTCTTGCAAATACACCATCTGTATATGTAGCAGGTCAATCAGGTGCTTTTGGAGATACAAGAATTTCCGTTCGTGGTTTTGATCAAACAAATACAGCATTCATGTTAAATGGGCAGCCTATTAACGGAATGGAAGATGGTAAAATGTATTGGTCAAATTGGTCCGGTATGAATGATATTGCAAATGTTGTTCAGATACAAAGAGGTCTTGGTGCATCTAAGTTAGCTATTTCATCTGTTGGTGGTACTGTTAACTTTGTAATGAGATCTACCACTAAAAGAGAAGGTGGATTTGCATATGCTGGTTTTGCTAACGACAATTATCTTAAAACAACTTTTTCATATGACACTGGAGAAAAAGATAATGGTTGGTCAACAAGCATGTTATTAACACATTGGCAAGGAGATGGATATGCTGAAGGTACTTTTGGTCAAGGCCAAACTTATTTCCTTTCCTTAGGTTATAAAATGAATGACAAGCACAACTTTAATTTCTTAATGACAGGTGCTCCTCAGTGGCATGATCAAAACTTTACAAAAAGTATTGCGACTTACCTTGAAAAAGGTAGAAAGTACAACAATAATTACGGTTATCATGGTGACAGATATCTTACTGAAAGAAGAAACTTTTACCACAAACCAGTATTTAACTTAAACTGGGATTATTCTATTGATGAAAAATCTAGCTTATCAACAGTTTTATATGCTTCAACTGGTAATGGAGGTGGTACTGGAGGCAGAGGAAACAGAGTAAGAACCGCTGATGGTTACATTGATTATGACGCTATATATGCCCAAAATTCTGCAGTTCCTGGTGGTTCTGGTGTGTATTTTGGAAGCAACGATAATTATATCACTAGAGCATCTATGAATATGCATAACTGGTTTGGTTTAGTTTCAAACTATGAAACTAAATTATCTGATAATTTATCTTTTAACGTTGGTGCAGATTTAAGAACTTACTATGGAGAACACTTTAGAATTGTTGAAAACTTCCACGGTTTAAACTCTTGGCAAGAGAATATTAGATTAAGAGATCAGAATAATAATCATGATACTTACGGTTCTTATGGTACATACAAGTACGTAGTTGCTACAGAAAGTATGGGAGCTAATCCATGGGATGCTACATTTACAAATTTTGATGAAGATCAAAAAATTGCTTATAGCAATGATGAAAGAATTTCTTATGGAGGGCTCTTTACTCAATTAGAGTATACTAATGATAACTTTTCAGCTTTCTTTCAAGGATCGGTTTCTCAAACAATGTACCAAAGATGGGATCACTATCAATATGCTGATCAAACATTGATTGATGGAACATCTCCTCAATGGACAGGAGAAGCATTACCAGAAGGTATTACTGATGGTGTTGAATCTGAACAAGTTGATAATTTTGGTTATAATGCTAAGGCTGGAGTTGGTTTTGGCCTAGGTGAAAACGGTAAAGCTTATGTTAATGCGGGGTACTATTCTAGAGCTCCCTATTTTGACAACATTTATCTTAATTTTACCAATAGAATTAACCCAAACACCTCTAATGAGACAATTATAGGTTTAGAAGCTGGTTACGTTTATGAAGTAGAAAATTTTTCAGCTCGATTAGACGTATATAGAACTTCTTGGGCTGATAGAGTAACATCATCTTCTTACGTTGACAATGATCAACTATTCTATGAGGTTTCTGAGGGTGTTAGTCAATTACATCAAGGTGTGGAGTTTTCATTTTTCGCTAAGCCTCAACCAGACATGCCTTACACATTGAAAGGGTTCCTTTCGGTTGGTGATTGGATTTATGAAGGTGATGCAATCACTAGAGTACAAGATGAAGATCAAAATGTACTTGAAACTGAAACGCAAGATGTTGACGGTGGAAAAGTTGGTGATGCAGCTCAGTTTACTGCTGGTCTAGGATTAGACGTAGATTTAGCTGAAAGATTATCATTTGATTCTGATATAAGATTTTATGATGAATTATATGCTAATGTTGGAGCAGTAAAAGAAAACTTAAAATTACCAAACTATCATGTTGTAGATATGGGATTGTCTTATAAAATGTTCGTAAATGATGCAACTTTAGATGTTAGATTAAACGTTAATAATGTATTTGATAATGTTTACATCAGCGAACTAAGATCCGCTATCGCGGCAGGTGATGGTACAGGAGTTTTATATAACGGTATTGATACTGAAAATCAAGGTTACTTTGGATTAGGAAGAACTTGGAATGTAGGTTTGAGATACAATTTCTAATATCCTTTTCTTAAAAAAAAAGGCTCACTCTATTGTGGGCCTTTTTTTATTTAATTTCTTTTAGCAGGTATATATATGGAGGTAAATGATCACTGTAACCTCCGGTAAAAGTACCATAAGAAAAGCTCCTGTAAGGATATCCCCTAAACTTACCTTTTTTATTTATTAGATAAGATTTATTAAAAACACCAGCTTTATACAGTTGATAATCTTTATAATCCTTATTTAAAAATTCTTTTGATAATATAATTTGATCAAATAATTGCCATTTGTCCCTATAGGCATTTGTTCCGATACCTTTTTCAACTAAGATTTTTTCAAATGGGTTATATAAATCATTTTTATCGACGTTCTTAATTTCTCTTTTGGCTCCTAAAATTTTCTTTATGCTTTTATCAAATGGGTCATCATTAAAATCTCCCATCGTTATAATTTTTGGTTTTTTGTAAATATTTCTTAGTGAATCAATAATTGAATTATTTACTTTGGCAGCAGCTATCCTTTTAGTTTCGTCAGCTCCTCTTGAAGGCCAATGGTTGACAATTAAATGCATTAATTCACCATCTAGTTTTCCGCTAACCACTAATTGATCTCTGGTATAACTTCTATTACTTGTATTATTATAAGTTATGTATAGCTCATGAGAATTTGAATCAATAACTTCAAAAATATCCTTATTATATAATAACCCTACGTCAATACCACGTCTGTCAGGCGAATCATAATGAACAATTCCATAATTATATTTCGACAGTTTTTCGTTTGAAATTAAATCTTCTACAACCTTCCGGTTTTCAACCTCACATATTCCAATAATTGTTGGTGGTCTATTGGTAACTTCGTAACCTATTTCTGAAATTACTTTAGCCATATTTGAAATCTTTTCTCTATAAATTTTTCCTCGATTATACTTTATTTCCATAATCGGACTAGCCTCATCATTTTTATTAACATCATTTATAGTGTCAAAAAGATTTTCAAGATTATAAAACGCCAAAGTGTGTATTTTAAATTTCCTTTTATTATGCTGAGCAATTGAATTAGCGGAAATCAGTAACGCAAGTGCTAACAAATAGATTGATTTGGTTTTCATAAAAAGTATTTATTATTAGTATTTTAATAGCAAATAAAGTGTAAATTTAAGCCAATTATTATAATAGTTGAAAATATTTATTGATATGTATAAAACAAGGCTAGTATTAATTACAACATTATTTATAAACTTTAATATCTTTTCCCAAGATGAACAACAAGTTACCGTAAGTGATACTATAAATGATTTATCCATAACGAGTGATGTTGTTGATTTATTCAGTATTTCTTTGAGTGATGATGAACTAAGCGATGATACATATGCATCAGATAATATTTCTGGGCTACTTAACTCCTCAATGGACGTATTTTACAGGACTGCCGCTTATGAATTTAGTTCTTCTTTTTTCAAGGTTAGGGGCTTAGATTCTGATAATGCGATTGTCCACATTAACGGTATTAAAATGAATAAGCTTTATAACGGAAGACCACAGTGGAGTAATTGGGGCGGTCTTAATGACGTACTGAGAAATCAGGAGTTGTCCAATGGTTCCATTCCTCTTAAATATAATTTCGGAGGAATTCTTGGTTCCAATAATATTAATATAAGAGCTTCAGAATATGGTGAGGGTGGACGAATTACTTATTCGTCCTCAAATAGAAGTTATTCAAACAGATTGATGGCGACTTATAATTCAGGAATGCTTAAAAAAGGATGGGCTTATTCTCTTTCAATCGGAAGAAGGTGGGGGAATGAGGGGTACCAAGATGCTTCTTTTTATGATTCAAACTCGGCTTTTCTTTCTGTCCAAAAAATATTTAACAGTAAACATAGTGTAAATTTTGCAGCAATATATGCTCCAAATCGAAGAGGAAAAGTTTCTCCAAATACACAAGAAGTTTATGACCTAAAAGGTATAAAGTACAATGAGTATTGGGGTTATCATGACGGAGAAAAAAGAAATTCAAGAGTAAAAAGAGTAGTTGAGCCAATATTATTATTAAATCATGATTGGTCTATTGATGATAAATCAAATCTAGAAACTAGCATTGGTTATCAATTTGGTGAAATGGGAAACAGCAGATTAGATTATGCAGGTGGAGCCAACCCAAGCCCTGCCTATTATCAGGACTTGCCAAGTTATTTTTTAGCTGATAGTGATGGACCTAATTATGAAGGAGCTTATATTGCTCAGGAATATTTTATAAATAACGGTCAAATAAATTGGAATAGAATTTATGATGCAAACCTAACAAATAATCAAGCAAGCTTAAATGCTGCTTATGTACTATATGAGGATAGAGTTGATGATACTCAACTAACAATTAATTCTGCGTATAATAGAGAAATAAATGATAATATCAAGATTACTTCATCTATTAATTACAGGAACTTAGTATCAGATAATTTTGCTGAGATTTCGGATATGCTAGGTGGCTATACATACTCAAATATTGACTCATTCGATTTTTTAGACTATAATTTATTATCTCCTAATAGCATAGTTTCTAAAGGAGATAAGTTTAAGTATCATTATGAGATGACCGCTGAGGAGATGAGTTTATTTTCCATGATTAATTTTTCATATAATAAACTTGAGTTTTACATAGCGGGTGATTTAACGAATACAACTTATCAAAGAGATGGTATTTTTGAAAATGAAGCAAATGCAGGTAATTCATCAGGAAAAGGTGATGAAATTAAGTTTGACGGATATGGAGTTAAAGCTGGTATAACATATAAGTTTTCAGGAAAACATATTCTAGATTTTAATTCAGCTTATTTACAAAAAGCCCCTTCCATCAGAAACACCTTTACAAATTCAAGGGTAAATCATAATGTAGTGGGTAGTGATTTAAATGGATTAATAAATAATTCACCTATTACCGAAGAGAAAGTTATGTCATTTGATGCTAATTATATATTCAGAACACCAATTTTTAACGGGAGACTTACTGGTTTTTATTCTGAGGTCAAAGATGCCAATGAGATTTCATTTTACTATGCTGATGGTCTAGTAGGATTTGAAGATGATAGTGAGTTTGTACAAGAGATTCTTCAAGGTATTGATAAGAAGTATTTAGGAGTTGAATTTGGTGTTGAGGCACAGATTATAACCACTGTTAAGTTAAAGGGTGCGGCCTCAATTGGACAATATACATATGATAATAATCCATACTTATACCTAGGTGCTGATAATAATACAGTTGCTGTTGGACCTTCAAATCTTAAAAATTATAATATTGCTGGTGGTCCTCAAAAAGCTTATTCCGTTGGATTTGAATACCGAGATCCAGATTATTGGTTTATCGGGTTAACTTCAAATTTTTTCACAAATACGTATGTTGATGTTAGCCCATTAACTAGAACTCAAAATTTTTACTTAGCCCAAGATGGACTTCCTTTCAACGACTATGATATTAATGTTGCAAGAGATCTACTAAGGCAAGAAAAGTTTGACGACTATATGGTTGTTAATATGATTGGTGGAAAATCCTGGAAAATAGATGATTATTTTGTAGGGTTTTTTGCAAGCATAAATAATGTTCTAGATCAGAAATATAGAACAGGAGGTTTTGAACAGGGTAGAAATGCAAACTATCAGCAATTATTACAAGACACAAATAAACCAAAGAGAGTTTTTGGACCCAAGTACTGGTATGGTCGAGGGACTAATTACTTTTTAAACTTATACTTTAGATTTTAAATAATAAAAAACATGAAAATAATTAATAAAATAACAATACTAGCTTTAATTATACTTTTTGTACACTCATGTGTTCAGGACGATGATTATTCTGTTCCGCAGAGTGTTGGATTGGAAGAGAACCAAAAATTAGTTCAGTTGCTTTCTGAAATAGAAAATGGTTCAGCAGATTTAATGTCAATTACAGAATTAAAAAATCTATTCATCGAAGAAGAAGTAAATCTAATTGAGTCAAATTTAGTAGTTAAAGGATATGTATCATCATCTGATTATTCTGGTAATTTTTACAAAGAATTTTACATTCAAGATGATATTGAAAACCCAACTGCAGGAATAAAAATATCGATCAATCAAGTGGACAGTTATAATCAATTTAATGTTGGAAGAGAGGTTTATATTAAATTACAGGGCCTTTATGTAGGAGAAACAAACTCTGGTGATGGTGTTATTGCAATTGGTGGAGCTGAAAATGCAGCTGGAGATGAGATTTCTGAAATTTCTGAAAACGGGGCATCTGATCGTATACTACGCTCTAATAACAGTTTTTCACTGGTTCCTCTAGCCTTAAATTTATCCGACATTAACGATTCACATATCGGAATTTATGTAAGCGCTTTGAGCGCCCAATTTTCAGCAGATTTGGATGGTTTAACCTACGTGGATCCAGACGAGGATTACGATACTCAAAGAGACCTTGTTAGCTGTGTTGATTCTGGAACACTAAAACTAGAAACTAGTGCATTTTCCAATTTTAATGATTCAATGTTACCAACAGAAACTAGTGGTACAATATCTGGGATAATTACACGTGACTATTTTGGTGATAACAGAGTTATGATGTTGAACACAAAAGATGATGTTAATTTTGATTCCTCCAGGTGTGATCCTTTATTTGCTGATGATTTCTCCTCAAATAATTTAAATAATTGGACAGTTATAAACGTAGTTGGTGATCAGGAATGGGAAGTGGTACCTTACGGTAATCCAGCACCAAGTGCTAAAATTACTGGTTTTAGCGGAGGAAATTTTGTGAATGAAGATTGGTTGATAACTTCAGTTATTGATCTTAGTTCACTTTCAAGCGCAACTCTAAATTTTCAATCTGTAGTCAGATATAGTGGTCCTGCTTTAGAGGTATATGCATCTGATGATTATTCAGGAGGTAACCCATCTTCCGACGGTTCTTGGACAGAACTTTCAGTAAACTTAGATACGGATAGCAGTAGCTGGTCGTCGTGGACTGATTCTGGAAATGTTGATTTAAGCCAATATGCAGGGGGAAATGTATTTATTGCTTTTAAATATATCTCATCTGCATCTGCATCTGCAACTTATGAGATTGATAATGTATTAGTTGTTGGAGAATAGTTCAAAGAATGACACATTCCATTGAAAATAATTATCTAGGTGAACTTAGAACCGAATCAATTCACCTAAAGTCATCTAATATTATAATTACTGATGCTCCCACAGACAACAATGGTAAGGGTAAAGCTTTTTCTCCTACAGATTTAGTTGCATCTGCCCTTTGTAGTTGCATGACAACAGTTATGGGAATTTGTGCTGAAAAAAATAATTTTGAATTACCCAGATCAACTGCCAACGTGACTAAAATTATGGAATCACATCCTAGGAGAATATCAAAAATTATAATAGAAATTAATTTTGATAAAAATAATCTTTCTGATCAGCAAACCGAAAAGTTAATAGCTGTCGCA
>MDTB01064381.1_pt1 | contig 14941 bp, 17 predicted proteins | sample 811161 | NCBI WGS metagenome assembly MDTB01 (sample SAMN05326650, study PRJNA326480) | marine metagenome | isolation source: seawater | place: Mediterranean Sea | collected 2009
GAATAGTAAAACTACGGCCAGGCGCTATTTCACCGAACATGATCATTTGTCGTAAAGAGCGGTATATTAACTCATGAACTGGTACTGAGGGTTCTCTAGGCATCTAACGATCCTTAAAATCTTATATTACGAAATAATTGTTTCCACTCTATCTTCTTTTTATTCAAAAACAAATCTTTGCAAATCAAATCCATTTTTTTTCAACCAATAGCGATTTTCCTTATAATTTGGACAAAGTGACGATACAGTACGCCAAAATCTTGGACTGTGATCTAAATGAAGTAAATGGGCCACCTCATGGGCCGATACATAAGAAGCAATAACTTTTGGAGCCAGCATTAACCGCCAACTAAACATCAAGTTTCCGTTTGACGAACATGATCCCCAACGCGACTTGGTATCTTTAACTGATATCTTATTATAAAAAACACCTAACTCTTTTGCAAAGGTGTCGCATTTAATTTCAAAAAATTCTTTAGCCTGTCTTTTCAAGAATTTTTTTGCCTGAAGATTTATTTTTTCTTTTTGCGCCGCCAAAATCAAATTAGTTTCAGTCATAATAAAGGTTTCAAGTAATTCTGGATCAGCTGACAAAACACGAGTAACGCCAAATATAGGTATACTGGCGCCATCACTTACCAGAACCCTATTATTTCGCTTCTCTAATTGAACTCGTATCCAGCCTAGATTTTGTTCTATGAACTTTTTTAAACTATAATATTGTGTTTTGTGGGGTAGCGTTATTTTTATTTCATGAGTGATATTAACAAGTCTTAATGTGACCCTTCTTGCTCTTCGAGAAATCACAACTTTACTCGAAAAACCGTAATCTTTCTCTAACTTTTCACTGACATTTTTCAAATCAATTCTAATTAGAGGCTACACATTAAGTGATTGTCTCGTTTCCATAAGACATAATATGGTTGCATCATACCTCATTTTACTATCTCGTTCTCTGTTATAAGGATAATACAGATTATCACAGATTCTCTACGCTGTTATCATTTCTTGGCATAATTCCTCTTAATATTAACAGCTTATCACAGATCTGTAATGGTCTTTTAACCCACTACTAGCCTCATAGTATCATTCATACTTAACGTTTAAATTTAATTTTCTAACTATCAACCTTTTATTTGCAGATGTAAATATACAATATTAACATCATTTAACAAAAATTCAGATCGTTGTTTTCAACACCAAGACACTTGCATTCTACATCAAAACCAGTTTAAAGCAAAGGCTAGATAATTAGGCAACAAAGATAAGACCTAAAAGTATGGGCGTTAGGAGGATCGATGCCAAAAGAACAATGGGGAACGAAGCGTGTATGCCCAAAATGCAGTATGAGATTTTACGATTTGAATAAGGATCCTATAACCTGCCCCAGTTGCGAATTCACATTTGATCTGACTTCTGTATTGGAAACATTCAAGAAACCAGCACGCGAGACTGCTAGCCGCAAGGAAGAAGAAATAGTTGAAATAAACCCGATCTTAGAGTCAGATGACTTGGAATCAGATGCTATCATTTTGGAAGGAGATGATAATGGGATTGAAATGGAGGATGAACTTCTTGAGGAAGAAGATGAAGACTCTGTCTCACTCGAGGAATTGGCAGATGTTGCAACTGATAACGAAGATACGTAATTGCTCTAAAGTATAGGGGCCATAGCTCAGCTGGGAGAGCGCTTGCATGGCATGCAAGAGGTCAGGGGTTCGATCCCCCTTGGCTCCACCAAATAATATCCTTAGTCTAACAATTCAAGAAATTAGAATTCGTTAAAAAGTATGACTTTGAGGGATGCTCACCCTCATAGTGTCTTGAATAACTCGCCAAGACTCTTAATCGTGCGTGCCTATAACCTTAATGAAATTTCGCTGTTTTTATATCAAGAAAGTCATTATACCATCAGTAACTTTCAATATGTCAACAATCAACTAAATAAAAAAACGTGTATCTATTATTCATTTCTATTAAGTTGCACTTTGTACTCCTGAACAGTATTTCCACCATCAACAACCAGCATTTGACCAGTAATATAGCTTGCTTCACTTGAGGCCAAAAACAAAACTGCATGGCCAACCTCTTCGGGCGTTCCCGTTCTACCAATTGGGGTAAAATTTCCTGCTAGGATCTCATCCTCAGTGCTCGACCCAGTTTTTATCCACCCAGGACATACGCAATTAACGGTTATTCGATTAGTTCCCTCCTCAATTGCTAAGGATCTGGTTAACCCTAGAAGACCCGCTTTTGCAGAACTATAAGTTGTACTCCCATCAATACCAACCAGAGGACCAGTAACCGAAGAAATATTTATTATTCGACCCATCTTTTGTTTTTGTATTTCCGGAAGCGCGTGCCTGGTAACCAAGAAAGCACTTTTCAGGCTAATATTCATTCCGTAATCCCAAGATTCCGAATCTAAATCACGGAACCTTTTTGAGGGTTGGTTAACACCTACTTGAACCATACCAGCATTATTTACAAGTATATCGACTTTTGAAAAACGCTTTACAGTGGCTCTGATTAACTCAAGGACTTGATTTTCTTCTGTGAGATCCGCCGATAACCCTTCAACCATACTCGATCCAACAAGATCTTTCAGCTCTCTGACCCTATCGAAAATACGCTCAGTTGTAGAAGTTATAAAAACTTTTGCTCCTGCCCGAGCCAAAATAGTTGCAGACGCAAAACCTATCCCTGAGTGGCTCCCAGCACCTGTAATAATCGCCACTTTACCCTTCAAAGCAAACAATAAAATATCCCAAGAAATATATCAAATTAACAAATAAAATAGTCATGTTTCGTTACAAAATCTCTGCGAACTATAGCATAAAACTAACCATCTATGTAAACAAATTGCAAAACTACTCTAAAGATTTTAATTTTTTAACATATGCGCTGTGGTAATAATAAGTTGCAAGAACAAACAGCTAGTGGCATACTTACTTTATGGGAGTAATTCAACCATTTAATCCAAAAAGCAATAGCAGCTCTACAAAATTTACGGTCAGTTTCACCCGATGTGAACTTAATTCTATATTAAAAGTTTACAGTCAGATGGTTTCGCAGGGATATTGGCGAGATTATTCTATCTCGACTTTCGAAACAAAGGCAGTTTTCTCGATTTTCAAACGTAGCTCGGAAAATCCGATCTACAACATAGAGAAAACTCTCAAAAAGCGAAAGCGAAATAATCTTTACTCGGTAACAATGATTGACGGTCAAATAATCAATAATGGCATCATTTTAGAGCAAGTATTAAGCATTTTTAATAGACGGTTATTAAAAATTGTCTAATGCTCTTGTCTCTTATACTAGCGTATCATCTTCTAGTCAGGCCACTTTGAGAAGGGGAATGGTGGCTGGTCCTTTTTCCACAAACAGAATAATATAGCAGCCCTATTCCAGGTCACCAGAGTTTCACCAAAATCTTCGACATACTGGTTTGTCTCTCCTTTTATCACAACCCAACCAAATTGGAATATCGAAAGACACCAAAGTAAAGCCTCTGAAAAACTATACCCAACTAGTACTACTAACACAAAAATAGCCTTGATCCATTTCTTCTGTTTTGGGTAATATTCTGTTGGGTTTTCTTCTTGCATATCACCTCTTTAAAGATATTAATCGTATCAGTTCAATATATTCGACGATACAGTAGAGTGCAAAACATAAAAACTTTCTAATTTAACAAATAGTCCGAACTGGAAAAAACAACAAGAGGTAAAAATGCGCAATTTTCAAAAGCCGGGTCGATCTTCAGTTTATTCTAGTAACGGAATGGTAGCAACTTCCCACCCTCTTGCATCGAAAGTAGCTCTAGACAGTCTTAATAGTGGCGGTAATGCTGTTGATGCGGCACTGGCCGCAGCACTGGTTCTTCCTATTTGTGAACCGCAAATGACCGGTCTTTGTGGAGATATGTTTGCTTTATTAAAACTACCAAACTCTGAAAAAATTGTTGGTTTAAATAGTTCTGGAAGATCACCTAAGAGATTAACAGCTGACGCTCTGAGGCATAAAGGTATAAAAAAAATATCTGCTAATAGCCCACACGCTATAACAATGCCGGGAGCAGTCGCAGGGTTTGAAAGGCTTGCAAAAGATTTTTCAAACCTTGGTCTCTCCGCTGCATGTGAGCCTGCCATATCATACGCAAAAAAAGGCATACCTGTAGCACCAAGAGTAGCATTTGATTGGAAACGAAATGCGAATGCGCTTTCAGAACACTCCAAGCAGCATTACCTGATTAATGGTCAAGTTCCTAGAGAAGGAGCTATATTTAAAGCGCCTCTTCAAGCAGAGGTATTAGAGCAAATATCATCAAGAGGCGCTCGCGGGTTTTATGGTGGAGATGTTGGAGAAGATATCATTAAATCTTTAAAGAATTTAGGTGGTTACCATACTTTAGAAGATCTAGCTAACGTATCCTGCAAGTATGTTGAACCATGGGTATCTAATTATCGGAATGTTGAACTGATTGAACTTCCGCCAAATGGACAAGGTGCCACTGCTTTGTTACTTGGAAACATACTTTCTAATTTTGAACTAAATACGATGGATCCCATCGGTTATCAACGAGTGCACTTAGAGGCAGAGGCATCCAAACTTGCTTATCAAATGCGTAACAAGCACATCGCTGATGAAAAATTTTTACAAAATGATTTTAAACTTACATTAAGTCAGAAATATGCAAAAGATTTAGCAAGTTTGATAAATCTAAATTATGCATCTCCCGATTTACAGAGCTCGACTGAAGAATTCCATTTAGATACTGTTTTATTAACAGTAGTGGATAAGAATAGATGCGCTATCTCTCTTATTTTTTCAATATTTCATGCGTTTGGCTCAGGACATTCATCTGAAAAATATGGCCTGCTGTTCCAAAACCGAGGAGCAGGATTTACCATGGAAAAAAATCACCCTAATGAATTAGCTGGGGGCAAAAGACCCCTACATACCATAATTCCTGCAATGGTAAGAAATAACGGCCGTTTAATGCTTTCTTATGGAGTAATGGGAGGTCAATACCAGCCTGTGGGTCACATAAGAATCCTATCTAACTTAATAGACTACAAAATGGATTTGCAAGAAGCAATAGATATGCCAAGGACTTTCGCCGATAGCTCCGGCCTCCTTGTTGAAGAGGGCTATGACGAGACTATTTTAGCTAAACTTAGGGCTATGGGACATAACATTGTATCTCCAGAATCACCCTTAGGTGGAGCTCAAGCAATTTTTATAGACAACAACAATAATACACTCATTGGAGCTTCAGACCCGCGAAAAGACGGCCTGGCTATCGGTTTTTAGGGTTTAACAGTACTAATGAAGTCTATCAACAAATTGATATTTGCCATCAGACATTTTTCCAAAAATTTCTCTAACCTCTGGATGACTAACTGGCTCACCACTCTCGTCAGACACGAGATTTTGTTCTGAAACATATGCTATATAGTAACTGGTGTCGTTTTCAGCTAAAAGATGATAAAACGGTTGGTCTTTACGAGGCCTATAGTCCTCAGGAATTGAATTCCACCATTCATCCGTATTATCAAATGTTGGGTCAACATCAAATATTACACCTCTAAAAGGGTGTATCCGATGTTTAACAATTTGTCCTATCGAAAAGACTGCTTTTCGGTTAATCATAAAACTGACTCCTCTTACCTTCTCCTAACCTGCTAAAACAAAAGAGTCTAGCTTAAGATTGATTATTTCGAAATTTCTGTAAACCTTGCCAAGGTACCTCACTATATATTAACGTTGATGGCGTAGCATATTAATAACCTGAAAGAATGACCTTGAGATTCATTACTATCATATGTCTTTTAATGCTACCAAATTGCAGCTTGATGACTTCTAAAACCATGTCGCAAAACGACGCGTGCTCAATCCTCGAATCAAAACGTTCTTGGAAAAGAGCCGTGGGAAAGACACAAGCAAAATGGGGTATATCAGCAGGAATGCAATTATCTTTCATTTTAACGGAGTCAAATTTCAGATCTCGCGCAAAAACTGATAAAACGTATATATTTGGATTTTTTCCTACGGGGCGTCTTTCTTCAGCTTTTGGTTACGCCCAAGCAATTGATGCAACCTGGGAAGATTATCAGAAAAAGTCAGGAAACAGATTTTCAAGCAGAACAAATTTTGCAGACTCGGTGGATTTCATCGGCTGGTATGTAAACGAAACCTCAAAAACGTTAAACATTTCTAAATCAGATATCTATAATCAATATTTAGCTTATCATCAAGGTCATCGCGGTTATAAGAGAGGAAGTTACAGGTCAAAACCAAACTTAATTTCTGCAGCAAAGCGTACCGAGGCAAATGCGTCCAAATTTAACAAGCAACTTAAAAACTGTAGGTAATTTTACTATCCTAATTTTCTGACTCAAATAAGATTTTCTTTTGAAAGAAATCCTTCAAGGTTTGAGAGATCTAAAAGGTCTAAAAGTCCAAAAGAGCCCAACCAAACATGTGCCTTTGAAAGGTTTCTTAAACTAACTCTACATATTCTGTTTCGACCTTTAGGTTTTTGCGTAACAAGGTTTGCCTTTATGAGCACTTGAATGTGTTTTGATGTTGATGCCATACTGATAGCGCATTTTCTCGAAATCTGAGTTATGCTCATCTCTTCGCATAGGAGAAAAGATAGTATTAATCGTCTTTTTCTGTCTGAAAGAGCAAAAAATATGCTGTCTAAATCATTAATTTCTGACTTTTTTTCTTCGCAATTTATCTCTTTACTATCCATTTAATCAACTACCGGTTTACTTTAATTAGTTATCGTCAAATTACAAACAGCATAGTCAAATTTTTATCAAATACAATCGATGTTCTACCTGTTGGTTGAATATTTACATTTGATATAAGATCGGCCTATAAATTAATCAAATATCGAATATCTAATCAACCTTTTACCAGAAATAAATTCAGCATTTTTTAAAATGATTGAAAATCAATGGGTTATAACTGATTTTGTTTTTCTTTAAGTATTGACTATCGTGCACTCAATTAATAGAGTGTCATCAAATTATTTACTTCACTTTAGTTAGGAGATGGTTACCTAAGCGGAAAATAGAGAAGAAAATGGCACTAGCGTCTAAGGATTCAGAGAAACTCAAATTACTAAAAGAAAAAATAACTTTAGCAAAAAGTAACAGTGAAATTACAACTGGGTCAGCCCAGAATCACAAGAGTATGAACTACGCGTGGCGGATGGTATTAGAATTAGTCATCGGTATGTTTATAGGAGTAGTAATAGGGTATACGTTTGATTACTTCCTGAATACAAAACCGTGGATGCTTATTACAATGTCACTATTCGGTTTTGGGGCAGGAATTCGAGCAATGATGAAGACAGCAGAAGAATTTACAGAAGCAGAAAAGAAAAAAACTTTTTAAAGGTAGAAACAAGTTGAAAGAGAACGCTGAAAGCCAGTTTAATATACACCCGATGGATCAGTTTATAATTGAGCCACTTTTTGCAAATTCAGAGGGGCTTCAGTGGTACTCATTTACCAATCAATCACTATGGATGCTCGCTACGCTAGTTGCCATTGGTATTTTGTTCGTTTTTGGAATAAGAAAAAATGAGGTAGTACCAGGCAAATTACAATCTGTCGCAGAAATAATATATTCGTTTGTAAAGAAGATGGTTGTCGATATAGCTGGACCAGAGGGTTTAAGATACTTCCCATATATTTTTACTTTATTTACTTTTATACTATTTGGAAACGTATTAGGGTTGCTTCCGTACAGCTTTACTACGACAAGTCACATTGCAGTTACGGGAATTTTAGCATTAGCTGTATTTGTTTTTGTCACTATTTTAGGGTTTGCAAAAAATGGGTTCAAATTCCTAGGTTTATTTTGGATTTCTAGTGCACCCATGGCTCTACGACCAGTGCTTTTAATAATAGAGGTAATATCCTATTTTGTTCGCCCAGTCAGTCATTCGATAAGATTAGCCGGAAATATGATGGCTGGCCATGCGGTAATAAAAGTTTTTGCTGGATTTGCAGGAGCCTTAGGAATTGGAGCAATAGCACCGATTATTGCTATAATGGCCGTATACGGTCTCGAAATGTTAGTGGTTGTAATACAAGCCTACGTATTTACCATTCTAACTTGTGTATACCTGAATGATGCTCTTCATCCAGGACATTAATTTAACAAAAAGGAAAAAACAGATGGAAGGCGATATTGTAGAAATGGGTCGATTGATTGGTGCAGGTTTAGCATGTACCGGTATGGGAGGTGCAGCAATAGGTGTTGGGCACGTAGTTGGAAACTTTTTGTCAGGGGCTTTACGGAATCCGAATGCTGCTCCTGGGCAAACAGCCACAATGTTTATAGGTATAGCTTTCGCCGAAGCGTTAGGAATTTTTAGTTTTCTAGTAGCTCTCTTATTAATGTATGCCTTCTAAATTTAATTTTATTTCGACTTAAAGAGGTAACTTGGTACACAAAAATGGCAAAAGACAGTAGCACGCAAGCAGCATCAGGAATGCCCCAACTGGACTTCTCTACTTTTCCTAATCAGGGATTCTGGTTGCTAATTACAATCTTTTGCCTATTTTTAATGGTAAGGCTTCTTATTATTCCAAGAATGGACAACATACTGACCAATCGACGAAAAGTTATAGAAGAAGATCTCGTTGGAGCTGAAAAATTCCGGGACGCAGCAGAAGCCCTAAAAGGGTCCATAACCCAGGAAGTTGATGCGGCGAGAATCCGTGCAAATGATATAATCAGCAAAAGCAAAGAAAAGAATAAAATTACCCACGAAAATGGTATCAAAGAGGCAACCGAGATGACTAAGAAACTAGTGACAGAATCTGAGAAAAATATTCATAAAATGCAGCAAGAAGCAAAGAGTAAAATTGATAAAATATCAGAAGAGCTTGCGCCTCAAATAGTAGCTAAAGTGTTCTCAAATGACCATTGAATAATTAAATTGAAAAGCTAACAGGATACACGAGATAATGAGTAGAAAACAGTTGGAGAAAATATTGGGCGTCAAGGCAAAGGTTCTCGTAGCCCTAGTGCTTGGGAGTACCGGCGTATGGGCCGCTGGAGACGCTCCGCTCTTAAGCTTGGACAACACGAATTTTGTAGTTTCGTTAGCTTTTATTGCATTTGTAGCAATATTAGTGTACCTGAAAGTCCCGTCAAAGATAGGCGGCTATCTTGATGATAGGTCGAGTTCGATAAAAGAAGAAATAGACAACGCAAACTCAATTCTGGAAGAGTCTAAATCACTCCTTGCAGAACTGGAAAGAGAGCACAAAAATAATATCGAGCTTGCAGAAAAGATAATTTCTGATGCTGAAGCTGAAGCAAAGAAACTCGTTGAGGACGCCAAGAAGGAAATTAGACTATCGATAGAAAGAAAAGTAAAGATTGCTGAGGAGCAAATACAAGCTACCGAATCGGCCGTCATAAAAGGCATTAAAGATAAAGCAGTTGAAAAATCATTCGAACTTGCAGAGCTCAAAATATCTGAAATGGCTAGCAATCAAACTAGTAATGCCCTTATTGAGAAATCAACCCTAGCGTTAAAGGGTGGCGTCTGAAAATTAATATTCGGTAAGCTCACAATATATACCAGCGAGTGTTTTAACTTTTAAATATAAAATAATCAAAACTCAGAATTTTTTCATCAGCTTAAAGAAATTATTTTTAATTATTTCTGTCAGCTAAAGAAGTTGAATTCATTTTTCGGTACTATTTTAAATTAAATCGAGTCTTACTATACTTAAGGAGGCATACTTGGAAAAAAAGTTTAAAATCCTTGGTATAGGTAATGCCATGGTGGATATATTAATTCATGTAACCAATGATTTTCTGTCTGAGCACGGAATACAAAAGGGAGTTATGCAGCTTATTGATATTCAAAGGGCAAATTTTCTTTATAGTGATTTTGGCTCTAAAAAAGAGGTTTCTGGGGGTTCAGGCGCTAATACTGTAGCAGGTTTAGCTTCTTTAGGAGTCCCTACATGTTATATTGGAAAAGTGCGTAATGATCCTTTGGGTAATAAATTTCGTTCTGATTTACTTTGTATGGATATTAATTTTGAAACAAAGTTTTATAAGAAGTCTAGGCTTGCAGAAACTGGACGATGCATCGTTTTTGTTACACCTGATGGAGAACGTTCGCTAAATACATACCTGGGGGTAACAGAATTCCTAACGGAAAACGACATTGAGCCTACTAAAGTAGAACTGTCTGACTGGTTATACCTTGAGGGTTATAGGTTTGACGGATTAGAAAGTGAAAGAGCTTTCACAAAGGCAATTAACATTGCGAAAAAGAATAATAATAGAATAGCTTTAACATTGTCTGATCCATTTTGCGTCGAGCGAAACTTTTCAGCCTTTAAACGGCTTATAGCAAACGGACTAGATCTACTTTTTTGTAACGAATTTGAGCTAAAGTTGTTATATAAAACTGGTAAGCTAGAAGAGGCTGTTAGAAAAGCTGCAGTGGATTTACCCTTGCTGGCCTGCACCTTAGGCGAGAAAGGAGTTCTGGTTTGCCAATCCGGTAAAATTCTCGAAATTCCCGCGAAGCGGACTAAACCGGTCGATACCACTGGAGCAGGTGACCTATTCGCATCAGGTTTTTTTTACGGTCTGATAAATAATCAAACCTTGGCAGATTGTGGTGCCATGGGCAATCTAGCAGCTTATGAGGTCATAGGCCATTTAGGAGCTCGTCCAGAAGTTGATTTAAGGTCACTATTTTCTAGAGAAGGTTTTATTATTTAAAACTTATTCAGCAAAAAAACTTATCTCTGTGTTACAAGTTTAAAAACATCCTCGAGAGCTGGTTCAGCGGTGGCTATGTCTTTGATTGAAATTTTACTTCTTCTACAAATATCAATAACCTCTTCTGTTGAAATAATGCTTTTATCGAAAAATAGCTGTAATGCACCGTCAGACCGAAGTGAACACACTAGGGGGTAAGGAAGAGCTGGTATTTGAGTCAGTTTCTCATTAGTATGTATTATTAAAACTTTAGTATTTATTTTCTCTAGTAGAGTTTTGGTTTCACCATGTTCGACTAAAACGCCATTACTAAGTATTCCTATATCAGTGCATATTTTTTGAGCTTCTTCTAAATAATGAGTTGTGAGAACTATCGTAGTACCTTCACTATTTAACTCAAGTATGTAATCCCACAACATTTCTCTTAATTCTATATCAACTCCTGCAGTTGGTTCGTCTAATATTACTATTGGTGGGCTATGAACCAGTGCCTTTGCAATTAAGAGTCGGCGACGCATGCCACCAGACAATGATCTGGCATATGCTCTGCTAGCATCCATTAACCCAACTTTATTCAATATTTCAGAGGTTTTTCTGTCAACCCTCTTAACCCCAAATAAACCAGCTTGAATTTCGAGGGCATCTCTCGGACACAAAAATGGGTCCAAATTTAGCTCTTGCGGAACTACTCCAATGCACGACCTACTCTTTTCGGGATTGATGTCTTGATCATAGTTCTCAATAAAAACCTTACCAGCAGTTTTATTAGTCAAGCCTGACAATATATTTATGGTCGTTGACTTTCCAGCGCCATTGGGGCCCAAAAGACCGAAAATCGACGCTTTTTTTATTTTAAGATTAAGAAATTTCAATGCTACTTTGCTTTCATTCGAAGCCTGGTCAATATAATATTTAGTAACATTTTCCATTTTTATGGCGTAGTCCAAGAAATTCACCTTCTTACTTCTCTTTTCAATCCGTAAGTATTGATAGCCACGGTATGACTTGATAAAGTCACAGTAGCGTTCCGTAATTTGGACAGTATAAATAATCTAGAGATCTAAGCAAGGCTACATCATGACAAATAGACCACGTGAAATTGAAGAAGTAACAATCGAAACAATATCATGCATTGGGGGACAAGACCCAAGTTCTGACGACGGTCACCCCAAAGTTTGGCTTCGGATTCCTCTTGATACTGGTTTAATCAACTGCCCGTACTGTGAGAAAACATTCAAACTTAAAAAATAAGGTCATGGAATGTCAACTTTGGAAAATCAAAGCTATAAACATATAAGGAACCGATGAAACATTTTTTTGGTCAGGGTCACGTTTTGCATCTTGTAGATGGATCTGGATTTATTTTTAGGGCATACCACGCACTGCCACCACTAACCAGATCAGATGGAATACCCACGGGCGCGGTAGCTGGTTTTTGTAATATGATTTACAAAATGATAGAAAATAATTTTGAGTCGAAAGAGGCAACTCATGCAGCTGTCATATTTGATCACAAAGGCAAAACCTTCCGAAACGATATTTATCCCCAATATAAAGCTAATCGACCACCAGCTCCAGATGATTTGATACCGCAATTTGGTCTAATTAAGAAAGCAACACATGCTTTCAACTTACCCTGTATAGAAGTTGTGGGGTATGAGGCGGATGATCTAATTGCGTCTTACGCTCTAAAAGCCCAGAATCTTGGTGGCGAGGTCAAAATCTTTTCTTCTGACAAAGATTTAATGCAACTTGTTGGTGATGGTGTCACAATGTACGATTCTATGAAAAATCGAATTATTGATCGTAACCAGGTTCTAGAAAAATTTGGAGTGCCACCTGAAAGCGTTATAGACGTTCAAGCCTTGTCTGGCGATTCAGTCGATAATATTCCGGGAGCACCCGGCATCGGTCCGAAGACGGCGGCTCAACTTATAAGCGAATATGGAACTGTTGATTCCTTACTAGAAAGAGCAGATGAAATAAGGCAGCCTAAAAGGCGCCAAAGTATAAAGGACAATATAGAAAATATTCGGATATCAAAAAAACTTGTCACTTTGCAAACAAATTGTCCCTTACCAATTCCGTTAGAAGAACTTGAAATTAGAAACCTAGACCCAAAAATAGTTATTGGCTTTGCACAAAAAATGGAATTTCGAACATTGTCCCGCCGTCTGATGGAAAAGCTACCCGATGAAATAAGCAAAAGTTTATTTGAAGAACTGAAGGAAAATGAACTCTCTTCACTAACGCCTGCAAACTCAGAGATGAATAAGCTTTTAAAAACTCCATTCTCAGCCTATTCTTCAGTTACAAGTATTAATGAGCTAAAAAACTGGATTGAAAAAATAAAGGAGCGTGGCTATTTCGCTCTAGATACAGAAACTACGTCTTTGAATGAACTTAAAGCTGATTTAATAGGAATATCTCTCGCAGTATCGCCTGGGGAGGCGTGCTATATTCCAATAGGCCATCTAGATAATGATCCAACTGAAGAAACTCTTTTCAGCGCTAAAATTCTAAATCCAAGTCAACTTTCAAAAGATACGGTGTTAACCATGTTGCAACCAATATTGGAAAGTGACACCATTTTGAAAGTAGGGCAAAACATCAAATATGACATTAAAATCCTCTCTAAGGAAGGAATTGCTATTAACTGCATTGATGACACAATGCTATTATCATATGCCTTGCATGGTGGACTTCATCGACATAATATGGATCTTTTATCACAAAAGTATTTAGCACACGCCCCTATACAAATTAAAACATTAATTGGGAGTGGAAAAGCAGCAATAACATTTGATAAAGTTCCGATAAGTGAGGCCACATCTTACGCTGCTGAAGATGCTGATATTACTTTGCGGCTTTGGTACGTATTAAAGCCACAACTTCACAAAAATAAAGTTTCTCGTGTCTACGAAACATTGGAAAGACCAATAATTAAAGTTTTATCGGAAATGGAATTGGCTGGAATAAAAGTGGATGCCAACCATCTTAAAAATATGTCACAAAATCTAGAAACAAAACTCGCGGCAATAGAAAGACAAATATACCAGCTAGCCGATCACGAATTCAATATTGCATCACCAAAGCAACTCGGTGATATTTTGTTTGTGCAAATGGGACTTCCTGGAGGAAAAAAAGGTAAAAATGGTTACTTTTCGACTAGTGTTGATATACTTGAAACCCTAGCTGCTGACGGCAACCAATTTGTTCAAAAAATAATGGATTGGCGGCAAATGGCAAAATTGAAATCCACCTATACTGATTCATTAAGAGAGCACATAAATCCAAATACAAAACGGGTCCACACTTCCTACGTAATATCTGGTGCGTCAACTGGCAGATTATCATCAGCAGAACCCAACTTGCAAAATATACCCGTCAGAAGCGACGAAGGAAAGAAAATTAGAGAAGCTTTTATTACTGAGGCTGGGAATAGACTGTTAAGTTTGGACTACAGCCAGATTGAACTACGTATCCTGGCTCATATTGCAAATATTCCAAGTTTAAAGCGTGCTTTTGACAATAATCTCGATATTCACGCTTTAACTGCATCTGAAATGTTTAGGATCCCATTAGATAAAATGACCAACGAGATAAGAAGACAAGCTAAAGCTATTAATTTTGGAGTAATATATGGTATTTCTGCTTTCGGTCTGGCTAACAATCTAAGAATATCACGAGAAGAAGCAAAAAACTTTATCGATACTTATTTCAAACGGTTTCCCGAAATAAGAGACTATATGGAATTTATAATTACGCAGGCTAAGAAAAATAGCTATGTGGAGACACTATTTGGGCGCCGAATTCATACTCCCAATATTAACACAAAAGGCCATACCGCAGGTTTTGCTCAACGGGCCGCTATTAATGCTCCAATACAAGGTTCAGCGGCAGATATCATTCGACGAGCCATGATACGTGTTCCAGCTGCTCTTAAGAAAAATGCACTTTCGGCTAAAATGCTTTTACAAGTACATGATGAATTAATTTTTGAAGTTCCAAAAAATGAACTGGACTTAATTAAGCCAATGGTAATTGAAGAAATGGAAAAAGCATTACCCCTAAGTGTTCCGATAGTTGTTGATTGTGGGCATGGGAAATCGTGGTATGAGGCTCATTAATGGAAGCAAGTATCACATTAAAAAAA
>MDTB01090154.1_pt1 | contig 14941 bp, 16 predicted proteins | sample 811161 | NCBI WGS metagenome assembly MDTB01 (sample SAMN05326650, study PRJNA326480) | marine metagenome | isolation source: seawater | place: Mediterranean Sea | collected 2009
AAAAATATGGATGCGATCTTTAAAAAACTAAAAAAATAAAATGAAATTTTCAATTATAATTGAAGCCAGACTTTCATCTTCTAGGTTTCCAAGAAAAATTTTATATAAGATAAAAAAATATAGTTTTCTTGAATATTTAATAAAAAGATTAAAATTATTAAAATCAATAAGCGAGATAATTATCGCAATGCCAAATGATGAAAAAAATGAAGAAATAGTTTCAATTGCGAAAAAAAATAAAATAAAATACTTTAAAGGTTCTCATCATAACGTAATAAAAAGAATTATTGAAGCAGGAAAAAAATTTAAATGTAAAAACATTGTTAGAATTACTTCAGACTGTCCGTTAATTGATTTAGATATTGTTAATAATGCGATTGAAATATTTAGATATAATAATTGTGATATTTTGACAAATGGAAAAATAAGGAGTTTCCCTGATGGGATGGATGTAGAAATATTTAAACTAGACTCATTAATAAAATCTTATAAACACGCTAAATCTGAAAAAGATAAAGAGTGGCCAACATGGGCAATGAAAAAAAAGATTAATAAATTTAATATAATAAATTTTATTTCTCCACCAACTTTATATTGGCCAAAACTTTGTTTAACCCTAGATGAATACAAAGATTTTCTTTTTTTAAAAAAAATAATTTCACACTTTGATGAGAGACTCGAGATATCATGTTCAGAGATTATGAAATATTTAAAAAAAAATAAAAAATTGTTAAATATTAACAAGTCTGTAAGAAGAAAATATAACCCTATTAATCTTTCAACCTACCGAACTTGATTGTTAGCTTTGATATTCTAAGTTTTAAATTCATAACGTTAAAAAATCATTTACCATCAACCTTTTTATTTGATTGACCGTTCAAGTTTTGAACGGTATGTTGTTCAAAATTTGAACAATGATAAACGAAGATAACGATAAAAACGATAATCAAGATCATTTTAACGTGTTAAGAATGATAAAAAATAAACCAGAGGCTTCTCAAAGAGAGTTAGCCTCTCAACTTGGGTTTAGTCTCGGTAAACTAAATTATTGTTTAAAATCACTAAAAAATAAAGGTTTAATAAAAATTGAAAATTTCAAGAAAAATCCAAAAAAAATAAATTACATCTACATTCTCACACCAAAAGGTTTAAGTGCAAAGACTAAACTTACCATCAATTTTATGAAACGTAAAATGAGAGAATATGACGAATTAAAAAAAGAAATTGAAAAATAAATGTGGCTAATATTAAGACATAAAAAAGGTGAACTCAGCATCCTTAAAGAAGAATTAAAAAAAAAACTTGGAAATTTTCCTGAACTATTTTGCCCCAAAGTTAAAATTTCAAAAAGAGTAAAAAATAAAACAATAGAACTTAGGCAAAATTTCCTGTTAGATTATATCTTTGTTTACGATAAAAAATTTTGTTGTGAGAGATTAATCAAAAATTTACAACACCTAAGAGGATTAAAATCTTTATTACCTAGCGGTTTAAGTTATCAAGAAGAAATTCAAAAATTTATAAAACTATGTAAATTAAACTCTGATCATGATGGATGTATAAAACAAAGTTATTTCAATAATTCAAATTTTAAAAAAGGAATTTTCTTAAATGGACCTTTTGCAAAAATTTATTTTGAGGTTTTAGAGAACAAAAAAAGTTTTCTAAAAGTTATAATGAATAAAAAGGCAATGACGATATCAAAAAGTAGAGATTTAATTTATCGTCCAATTTAAGAAGTATAAAATTACAAATGTTCAATTAAACTATTTTAAAGAGTTTAAAGTGCGGAGCATTGGTTAAATTTCAAAAAATAAATTATGAATTACTTTGAAAATATAAAATTTTTTGTAATCAGTATTTATAAAGATTTTCCTAAAGAATTAGCTTTGTTGATAATTCTTTTAGTGCTTGAAGCGATACTTACAAGTACATCTGTGCTCTCGATAATACCTTTCGCAGATTACCTTATTGACCCGTCATTGAAAAATCCGAATGTTATTACTGAGTATTTTATAGTAACATTAGAATTTTTAAATTTAGAGACCAATTATTTTATTTTTGCATTAATATTTATCTTATCAAATTTATTAAGAGCTTTTGCATCATTAATTATAAAATATAAATTTCTTAAATTAAAATTTGAAATAGAAAAATCTATCTCAAAAAAAATACTAAGTGATATATTTAAAGCAAGGTGGACTTTTTTTAATAATTTAGAATATGGAGGAATTTTTAATTCGCTGACAAAAGAGATGTCTTTTATAGGATCAGCGCTCAGACAAATTGGTGAAGTTTTTGGAGGTCTTTTCTCACTAATAACTTATTTAGCCATACCTTTTTTTCTTGATATAAAATTATCTCTTTTTGTATTTTCTAGCTGCTTGCTAATTGGTTTACCTTTTTTAATTTTAAGTAAAACAAGTAAATATTACGGAAATATGAGAACTTTGGCCGGAAATAAATATTTTGGTAAATTATCAGAAACTTTTCAAGCAGCAAAATTAATTCTTGGTTTTGGAAGATCTAAAGATGAAGTAAAAAAAAATTTTTCTTTACTTGATGATTATGTAAAATCGGATTTAAAATCTCAATTTGTAAATTTAATTGCTATGTATCTTTTTAAACCATTAGCTATCATAGCTTTGATAGCTGCATTTGGAATTAAATTTGATTTTCAAAGCCTTCCTAAATATGCAGCATTTTTTTGGAGCTTTTATGGAGCATTACCAATAGTGGGACAAATATTTAACTCCGCAGTAGTTATAAATAATTTTACGCCTAGTTATATTCAAATACAAAATATTGCAGAACGTTCCAAAGCCCACTTTGAGAATCATGGTGACGAAGAGTTGGACGACTATAATATTGATATTAACTTAAAAGACGTTTCATTTAAATATGAAGGAAAAAATGAAATAATTAAAAATTGCTCAATAAAAATCTTTAATAATAAAATAAACACCATTGTTGGAGAGTCAGGAATTGGAAAGTCAACTTTAATAGACTTAATATTAGCTTTTCAATTACCCATTACAGGCAACATATTTTTTGGAAAAAAAAATTTAAATAGTTTGAATTTAAAAAAACTTAGAAGTGAAATTGGAATTGTTCCCCAAGACCCTTTCTTATTTAATACTTCAATTCGTGAAAATATCAGATGGGCAAAATCAAATTGTGATGATAGTGAAATTGACGTATCTTTAAAACTTGCTAATGCTTACGATTTTGTGATGTCTTTGCCCAAAAAACTTGATACGCAAGTGGGCATAAGGGGATTAGAAATATCTGGAGGTCAAAGACAACGAATTGCTTTAGCTCGAGCACTAGTTAGAAAGCCGTCAATATTAATATTAGATGAGGCTACAAGCTCTATTGATAATCATTCAGCTGATTTAATAATGGACACTATTAAAAAAATTTCAAAGAGTACGACAATCATAATCTCGACCCATGATGAAAAAATGATTAAAATTTCAGATAAAATTATTTTATTGAAAGATAAAAAAATTTTTAATATTGATGGATATAAAGACTTAAAATTAGATCAAATTCCATCCAAAGGTGTTTCATAAATTTGAGTATAAATTAATTCATTATGGTTAAAAATATTTTAGTTGTTGGAGGTTCAGGATATATAGGTCGTGTTTTAATTGAGGATCTTATTAAAGAACAAAATAAAATAATTAATTTGGACTTAAAAATATACCCTGATCAAAAAGATAAATCTTTAAAAAACTATCAAAATGAAAATTTCATAAATTTAGATTTAAGAGACACAAAATCTATTAAAAATTATCTTAGTTCAGTAAATTCCGTTATTATTTTAGCTGGTTTGGTTGGTGAGCATATTACAAAAAAATACCCCCTTTTATCAGAAACTATCAATGAGAAAGGAATTACAGATTTAATAGATGAATGCGATAATTATAAGAATATTAAAAATTTAATTTTTGTCTCAACTTGCTCGAACTATGGAATTACAAAAAATCAAACTTTAGTGAGTGAGGATCATGAGCTTAAGCCGCTGTCTCCTTATGCAAAAGCTAAGGTGAAAATTGAAAAATATATTTTAGACAAAAAAAAAAACTTTATATTCACCCACAATATTAAGATTTGCCACAGCTTTTGGATATTCACCAAGAATGAGATATGATTTGACCATTAATCACTTTTGCTACTCTATGTTTAAAGAAAAAAAAATTGAAGTCTATGACCCGGACACGTGGAGACCATATTGTCATGTTAAAGATTTTTCCAGATTGATAAAAAAAATTTTAATTAGTGAAAGAAATAAAATTTATAAAAAGGTATTTAATGCAGGCAGCAACTCAAATAATTTTACGAAGTCAGGTATTGTAAACTTAATTTCAAAAAGGTTACCTGATGCAAAAGTATTGTTAAAAAAAGGTGGTGTCGACAAGAGAGATTATAGAGTTTCCTTTGAAAAAATTGAAAGAGAATTAGGTTTCAAAGCAAAATTTTCTGTTGAGGATGGAATTAATGAAATCTTGAATATTTTAAGAGACGACAAAATGAAGTTTTTAATTGAAGACTCAACAAAAACAAGAGGAAATTTTCAAATTTTAGATCATGTTAAATAATTATATTAAAAAAATTTTTAAAGACAGAAGAAAAGATAAGAGAAATTTAGAACTTCATGAGCCCTCATTTAATAAAAGTGAAACAACTATTCTAAAAAATTGTATCAAAAAAAGCGAAGTTTCAACGGCTGGAAATTTTACTTTAGATCTAGAAAATATTATTAAAAAAAAACTTAGATGTAAAAATGTTATTGCAACAAATAGTGGTACTTCAGCACTTCATCTAGCATTGTTAGCGCTAGATATTAAAAAAGATGATGAGGTATTAATGCCTTCTTTAAATTATATTGCTAGTGCAAATGCTTGTCTATATATCGGTGCGACGCCCCATTTTGTAGACGTTGAAACAAAAACTCTTGGAGTCGATGTTCAAAAATTAGATACTTATTTAAAAGAGATCACTTCTAAAAGAAAAAATAAATTTTGTATTAACAAAAAAACTAAAAGAAAAATTAAAGCAATAATTTGTTTACACACTTTTGGACACCCTTGTGAAGTAGATAAAGTAAAAAGATTAGCAAAAAAGTATAATTTATTTTTAATTGAAGATGCCGCAGAAGCATTAGGGAGTTATTATAAAAAAAAGCATGTTGGAACTTTTGGAGATATTGGAATTTTAAGTTTTAATGGAAATAAAATAATTACTACTGGCGGGGGTGGTGCTGTAATTTCAAATAATAAATCGATAGCTAAAAAAGTATTTAATTTATCAACTATTTATAAAAAAAAACATAAATGGAAATATGAGTATGATAGTCTAGGATATAATTATAGAATGCCAAGTTTAAACGCAGCTATTGGAATAGCACAAATGAAAAAGCTAGATTATTTTATAAAAAAAAAAAGAAATTTATATAAAAAGTACGAAAAAAAAATCTCTAAAATTCCATATTTCGAATTGTTTAAAGAACCAAAAAATTGCAAAAGTAATTATTGGCTTCAAACTATAATATTAAGAAAAAAAAATTTGAAATTTAGAAATAAGATTATTAATCAATCTCACGTACTTGGTATAAAAGTAAGACCTGTATGGAGACCCCTACACAAGTCAAAATATTTAAAAGATATGCCAAAAATGAAACTAGAAACAACTTTAAATCTAGAAAATAGATTAATTAATTTACCTAGTAGTCCAAGTATTTTAAGTAAAATAAATTAAAATGAAAAAAAATTAAAAATTTCCAAATTTAATGATTGAGTTAAAAAAACTAAATCCAAACCGACATGCTACAAAAAAATATTTAAGTTGGCTTAAAAACTCTGACGTAAAAAGGTTTACTGATCTTAAGTATCGCAAGTTTTCAATACAAAAAATCAAAGAATTTATATACGAGAAAAATAAATCTAAAAATGAATTTTTATTAGGAATATTTTTAAAAAAAGACAACATTCATATCGGAAACGTGAAAATTGGACCAATACACAAATTTGATAGAACTGCAGAAATTTCCTATTTTATTGGAGATTCTGAAAACTGGGGTAAGGGTTATGCTACTTTAGCAATAAAAAAAGCAATCTTTTTCTCAAAAAAAATGAAGATAAAAAAACTTAAAGTAACTGGATTTGAGATAAATTATGCATCAAAAAAAATTATAGAAAAAAATGGTTTTTATAGAGAGGGTAGACTTAAATCTGAATTATTGCATAATAAAAAAAGATATTCTGCCTTCATCTATGCTAAGATTTTATAAATACTAATTTTTTAATTTTAATTATGATTAAAAAAATAATTTTAGTTGGCGCAGGGACTCATTCTCATTCATGTATAGAATTAATTGAAAAAGAAAAAAAATTCTCTATATATGGATTCATTGATTTTAAGAAATCAAATTCCAATTTAATTAAAAAATATAGATACCTAGGTTCCGATGAGAAGATGGAAGGCTTAAGAAAAAAAATTTCAGCAATGATCGTATTACATGCTTTCGGACATCCAGCAAATATTGATAAAATTAAAAATATAGCAAAAAAGTTTAAAATATTCTTAATTGAGGATGCCGCTGAAGCTTTAGGAAGTTATTACAAAAAAAAACATGTAGGGACTTTTGGCGATATAGGAGTTTTGAGTTTTAATGGAAACAAAATAATTACAACTGCAGGAGGTGGGGCGGTTTTAACAAATAATAAAAAATTAGCAAATAAAGTTCTTAATTTAGCCAATATTTCTAAATTAAATCATAAATGGAAATATGAATATGATACGGTAGGTTACAACTATCGTATGCCTAGTTTTAATTCATCTTTGGGAATAGCACAAATGAAAAATCTAAAAAAATTTATATTAGAAAAAAGAAGGCTTTTTAAAGTTTACAAAAAAATTTTTAAAAAAAATAATTTTTTCAAAATTTTTCAAGAACCTAAATTTTGCAAAAGTAATTATTGGCTTCAAACAATTTTACTTAATAAGGAACAGAAAAATCTATCAGAGAAAATAATTACATTTGCAATGAAAAAAGGAATTCAACTTAGACCTGTATGGAGACCTGTTCACAAATCTAAATATTTAAGAAAATATCCAAAAATGAAACTTACAAATACCACTGATTTAGAAAATAGAATAATCAATCTTCCTAGTAGCCCACAGCTTACAAAGCTATTTAATTAATTAATGAAAATTTAAAATATATAAAATTTAAAATGCTGATTCTTGGACTCAACTCTCATGAACTTAATTCTTCAGCTGCTTTTTTGAAAAATGGAAAAGTAGCTTTCGCTGCAAACGAAGAAAGATTTAATAGAAAAAAACTCACTAAAGAGTTTCCGATCAATTCTATAGAATATTATCTTAAAAGGAACAATATTAATTTAGAACAGGTTGATGCAGTTGCTCAAGCTTGGAACCCCTCAGCTTACATGATTAAGTATGACAGCCTTTTTTCATTTAATCGAATAAGAAGAAATGACTATTTTTATTCCATACCAGATAATTTGTTGAGAGTAAGTAACACTAAAAGGAAAATAGGTGAACATGTTGAAATGAATTTCGCTGGTACAAAAAATTTACCAAAATTATATTTTATTCAACATCATAACTGCCATGCAGCTAATGCGTTTTTTTTATCTAATTTTAAATCCTCAGCGATATTAACATGTGATTTTAGAGGCGAATTTGAGTCTACTACATTCTCAATAGGTAACGGAAATAAAATTAAAAAAATTAAAAAGATTGAAATGCCCAATTCGCTAGGAATGTTTTATGCAGGTATAACGGAATTCCTTGGATACAAACCTGACTCAGATGAGTGGAAAGTAATGGCAATGGCAGCTTTTAAAAATAAAGATAATATTTACGTAAACAAAATGAAAACACTTTATAAACTAACTTCAGATGGTGGGGTAATCTTTAACAAAGAATTTTTTAGGGGTGAAAATTTTTTAAAACCGAATTTATATACAAATAATCTTGTAAAATTATTTGGTAAAAAAAATTTTATAGAAAAGAGGAAAGAAAAATTTTCTGAATGGCACGTCTCCATAGCTTATGCTTTACAAAGATGCTCAGAAGAAATTGCTTTTCATTTTATTAATTTTCTTTACAAAGAATCAAAATCAAAAAATTTGTGTCTTGGTGGAGGTTTTTTTATGAATTCTGTACTTAATGGTAAAATATTAGAAAACAGTAAATTTCAAAATATTTATATTCCATATGCTCCGACCGACTCTGGGAATAGTATTGGAGCGGCTCTTTACTTAAATCATTGTATTTTGAACAAAAAGAGAAAAAAAATTGATAATACTAGTTTAGTTGGACCTAAGTTTTCTAATCAAAATATTGAAAAAGTTCTTAAAAGAAGAAAAATTAATTACTACCTTTCTAAAAATATTGATAAAGAAGTTCCTGAATTGATTATCTCTTACGGCTACATTGGACATTTTTGTGGAGAGTCTGAGTTTGGTGATAGAGCTTTAGGAAATAGATCTATCCTAGGTGATCCCAGAAAAGACAAAATTAAAGACAAAATAAATTCTGCAATAAAGTATAGAGAGTCATATAGACCATTTGCCCCAGTTACTTTAGACGGGCATGCAAATAAATTCTTCAAAGTAAATAAAAAATTTACTAGTCATTATATGGAAAAAGTCGTGAAAGTAAGAAAAAGCTTTGAAAATAAATTAGGAGCGGTCGTTCATTTTGACAAGTCTGCTAGAATTCAAACAGTTAATTTGAATGATAATAAAAGATTGTGGAATATTTTACGGAATTTTGAAAAATTGACTAATTTTCCAATATTACTCAATACCTCTTTCAATGTAAATGGAGAACCGATGGTTTTAACGCCTGATGATGCTATAACAACTTTTTTTAATAGTGGGTTAGAAGTTTTAGTTTTAAATGATTTCGTAATAAAAAAAAGATAGAAATGCCGGGATTTGAATTAATAGATAAAAAAGAAAAAAAAGCAGTAAATAAGATATTCGAGGAAGGCGGGGTGCTTTTCGCTCATGGTTTTGGCAAATATAGAAAAAGATACCACGTTAGAGAATTTGAAATACAAACAAAAAAAAAGATGAAATCAAAATACGCTCTTGCAGTTTCAAGCGGAACATCTGCAACTAAAATTGCTCTTAAAGCAATGGGAGTAAAAAAAGGAGATGAAGTTATTACTCAATCATTTAACTTTATAGCAACAGTAGAGGCAATAATAGAGTCCGGTGCAAAACCTATTATTGTAAACGTAGATAAATCATTAAATATGTGTCCACTAGATTTAGAGAAAAAAATTAATAAGAAAACAAAAGTTATAGTACCAGTTCATATGATGGGTGTTTCCGCCAAAATGAGCCAAATTATGAAAATTGCAAAAAAATATAAATTAAAAGTATTAGAGGATAACTGTGAATCCATGGGTAGTAAATATAATAATAAATATCTTTGCAATGTTGGAGATGCTGGAGTAGTCAGTTTTGATTTTGGTAAAACAATTACTTGTGGTGAAGGAGGAATGATTTTAACAAAAAATAAATCGATTGATAAATTTTCAAGAGAGTATCATGACCATGGACACGAGCTTAATCCCAAATATCCTAGAGGATTGGATACAAAATCAATTACAGGTTTCAATTATAGAATGACCGAAATGCAAGCTGCAGTTGGAAAAATTCAATTAAAAAAATTAGATACTGTAATAAGAGAGAGTAAAAAACGATATTTAGCCATCTATAAAAAAATTTTAAAAAATAAAGAACTAGAATTTAGGGAAATACCCAAAAATTCAGAGCAGATATACGACACTTTAATATTTTTTGTAAAAAATAAAGATTTAAGAAAAAAAATAATTAAAATTCTAGACAAGAATGGAATTGGAACTAAAAATTTGCCTGATGCTATCAATTGGCATTGTGCATCTTGGTGGGACCATGCGATAAGCAAGCAACAAATTTTAAGAATAGAAAAAACGAAAAAATTATTGCAATCTGCCATAGCTTTACCAATTTGGTTAAAAAAAACTACACGTGATTATGAGATAATCGCAAAAAAAATTAATAAAGTATTTAATTAAATTTATTAAAATTTTAAATCAAAAAAATTATGAAAAGTATTGTAATTGCTGAAGCCGGCGTTAATCATAACGGAAATCTTAAATTAGCATTTAAAATGATTGATATTGCCTCAAAAGCTCAAGCGGACTATATAAAATTTCAAACATTTTTTCCTAACGAACTAGTGCAAAAAAATTTTGGTCTTGCAAAATATCAAGTTGGATCAATTAACAGTTCAAATCAAAGAGACATGCTCAACAAATATTTTTTAAGTGAAATTAGCCATAAAAAATTGATTAAAAGATGTAAATTAAAAAAAATAAAATTTTTATCAAGCCCTTTTGATATTAAAAGTATTGATCTGTTGAAAAAATTAAAATTAAAAACAATAAAGATTCCTTCTGGTGAGATAACAAATATTCCTTACCTGCAGCATTTAGCTAAGTTGAATAAAAAAATAATTTTATCTACTGGAATGTCTGATGATAAAGATATACAAACCGCAATAAAAGTTTTGACTTCAAATGGAACAAAAAAAAAGAATATTACATTGTTACATTGTAGTACAGAATATCCTGCGTCTTTAGAGAACTTAAATTTAAAATCAATTATTTTTCTAAAAAAAAAATTTAATATAACTGTAGGATACTCAGATCATAGTTTAGGATATGAAGCTGCGATTTCAGCAGTTTCACTTGGAGCTGAGGTAATTGAAAAACATTTTACTTTAAATAAAGGCTTCAAAGGACCTGACCATAAAGCCAGTCTTAACCCAAGAGAACTTAAAGAGTTTGTAGATAAAATAAGACTTACTGAAAAAATTTTAGGAAAACCCCAAAAGAAACCTTATAAAAAAGAATTAATAAACTCCAAGTTTATTAGAAAATTTATAGTTGCATCAAAAAATATCATAAAAGGTGAGAGATTCTCTAAACTTAATATTACAACTAAGCGAGCTAAAAAAGGGGTGCCAGCAGCTCTATGGTTTAAAGTAATCGGGAAAAAATCAAAATTTAATTTTTTAGAAGATGAAAGCATCAAAGTTTAAAAAGATCTGCATTGTTACAGGTAATCGTGCTGAGTACGGTTTATTGAGAAATCTAATAATTAAAATAGATAAAACAAATTCTATAAAATTAAGTTTAATTGTTACAGGAACACATTTATCAAAAAAATATGGAAATTCTTATCAAGAAATAAAAAGGGATAGGATTAAAAACAACATTAAGATTGATATTAAACTAAAGCAAGATACTACAAAACATATAATTTATTCGATGTCGCAAGGCCTTATTAAATTTTCTTCCGCCTTTAAAAAAATTAAACCTGACTTACTTGTAGTTTTAGGCGATAGGTATGAAATAATGATTGCTTCGATATCAGCTGCGATGAATAGAATTCCTATTGCTCATATTCATGGTGGTGAGAGCACCGAAGGATTAATAGATGAGCTTCTTAGGCATTCTATAACTAAACTTTCACAAATTCATTTTACTTCATGTGATATATACAAAAAAAGAATAGTTCAGATGGGAGAAAATCCAAAAAACATATTTAACGTAGGCAGCCCAGGAGTAGAAGCTATAAAAAAAATCAAATTATTTACGAAGTCTGAATTAGAAAGAAGCATGAATATTAAATTGATGAAAAAAAATATTATAATAAGCTATCATCCTGAGACTCTAGATTTAAAATCTTCAAAAAAAAATTTCACAGAGATATTAAAGGCTTTAGAAAGTCTTAAAGAAACACTAATTATTTTTACAATGCCAAATTCTGATGAAGGTTCAGAATTTATTTTTACCCATATAAAAAAATTTTTAAAAAGAAAAAAAAATAGTTATTTGATAAAATCATTAGGCCAAAGACGTTTTTTCTCTTGTCTTAAATATTTTGATTTTATAATTGGAAATTCATCAAGCGGAATTATTGAAATGCCTTCATTTAATAAAGCGACCATAAATATTGGTTCTAGACAAAACGGAAGAGTAAGGAATAAAACAATAATTGACGTAGATGGAAATAGTAAAAAAATAATGAGAGCAATAAATTTAGCTTATAGCAATAAATTTAAAAAAATTTTAAAAAATTCTAAAAATATTTTTGATAATGGAAATACTAGTGATAAAATTTTCAAAAAAATTAAATCAATTAACTCAAAAAAAATATTAATTAAGAAATTTTACGATTTAAAATTTTAAATATAATAGATGAAAATACTTTTTATAGGTTCAGTAGAATTCTCAAAAAAAATATTAGATGAAATTATTAAATCAAAGAATGAAATAGTGGGTGTTATAGGAAAAAAAAAAAATAATTTTAATTCTGATTATTTTGATATTACCAGATATTCAAAGAGTATAGGAATACCCTCAATCCAATCTAAAAACATCAATTCTAAAAACACAATAGATTGGATAAAAAGAAAAAACCCTGAGATCATTATTTGTATTGGATGGTCAAAGCTTTTAAAAAAAAAAATTTTATCTTTATGTAGATTTGGTGTTATTGGTTACCATCCTAGTGATTTACCTAAGAACAGAGGAAGACACCCAATTATTTGGACGCTAGCTTTAGGGCTAAAAAAAATTGGATCAACATTTTTTATTATGGATACAAAAGCTGATAGTGGAGATATTATATCAAAAAAATTAATAAATGTTTCAAAAGATGATAATGCAAGAAAATTATATAACAGACTAATTATAACTGCGAAAAGTCAAATAAGACAAATACTTAAAAAATTAGCGAATAATACTTTAAGGAGAATTTCTCAAAAGAAAAAACCATCAAATTTTTGGAGAAAAAGAAATGAACTTGACGGTCAAATTGACTGGAGAATGAGTGCAGATTCAATTTATAATCTTATAAGAGCTTTATCAGATCCTTATCCAGGTGCTTTTTTTAATTATTCAAATAAAAAAATTTTTGTTTGGAAAAGTAAAATAGTTAATGTAGATTTAAGCAATCTTGAGCCTGGTAAAATTTTGTATATAAAAAAAGGGAAACCAATTATAAAATGCGGTGATAGAGCATTAAAACTAGAAAACTATACACCAAACATAAAGTTTAAAAATAATAATTATTTATGAAAAGTCCTTACAATTCAAAAAAATACAAAAGCCTACTAACTGAGTATAAAAAAAATGGCTGGGTCATTATTAAAAATTTTTTAAACAAAAAAGATGCTTTAAGTAAAAAAAAAGAAATTTTAAATTTTCTTAAAAAAAATCATAATAAATTTAGCGGAAGATATATAAATTACTTGGATAAAAAACAACAATTTTCAAAAATAACTTCATTTCATCAATTAGAAAAAATTAAAAAAATAAAGTATCTCTCGACATCTGGACAAATAAATAAATTGGCACAGTTTTTTCTATTTAATAAAAAACCAGAGTTAAGAGCTAGTGAGCTTTTTGTTAAACCTCCAAAGTCTAAACATGCAACTCCAATTCATCAAGATGCACCATATTGGAATGTGAAAGGAAATAAAGGGTTAACTATTTGGATCGCTTTGTCTAATAGTAAAAAAATTAATGGATCAGTTTTTTATTTTAATAAATCGCACAAGAAAGGTATATTTGATCATTCTCCTTCATTTGTTAAAGGCTCTTCACAAAAAGTTTCAGAGCAAAAGCTATTAAAGAATTATAAAAAAGTAGTTACAAAATTAAATCCTGGTGATGTTCTAGTCCATCACTGTTTGACGGTTCATGGAAGTTATACAAATAAAAGCAGTGAAAAAAGAATAGGCTGGACATTTGCATACAAACAAAAATCTGCTCCTTACGATTTAAAAAGAACTAAAAAATTTGAAAAATCGTTATTTGGTCAAATAAAAAAAAGAGAAAAAAATTATATTTCTCAATCAAGAATTTAAAAAAAAATTTAATGAAAACTCTAGTAATATCACCTCATCCAGACGATGAAATTCTAGGCCCAGGTGGGACACTACTTAAAAGAAAAGCCAAAAAAAAAAATAAAACATATTGGTTGATATTTACTAATTTAGACAAAAAATTTTCAAGCAAAAAAAGAATAAACGAGAGAAATAATGAGATAAAGAAAATTTCTAAAATATTCAAATTTTCAAAAGTTATAATGTTTAACTATCCAACTGCAAATCTTGATAAAATTCCTAGAAGGGAATTGGTAGAAAAGTTGTCAAAGGTTTTAAGCACAGTAAGACCAGATGAGATGCTGGTACCACATAAATCTGATGTTCACTCTGATCATAAAATTGTTTCATCAATAATTGATACTTGCACTAAAAATTTTAGATCTCCATTTATAAAAAGTGTATTAGCATATGAAACATTATCAGAGACTAACTTTAATACCTCTAGAAAAAATGCATTCTTTCCTAATCACTATGAGGACATTTCTAAATATTTAAAATTGAAAATTAATTCACTTAAAATCTATAAATCTGAAGTAAAAAAATTTCCTTTCCCTAGAAGCCTTAAAACAGTGAAGGCATTGGCAACTTTAAGAGGATCGGAAATTGGAACTAAAGCCGCAGAAAGTTTTGAAATTTTAAAAAATATAGAATAAGTATGCGAAAAAAAATTTTTATTAAAGCAGTTTTAAAAAAAACAAACTCTTTAAATGAGGCAATAAAAAATCTATCAAAAACAGGATTACAAATATGTTTTATCTGCGAAGGAAAAAAATTAATTGGTACAATTACTGATGGAGATATTAGAAGAGCTATCCTAAAAAAAAAAAATTTAGAAACTCGAATTAAAGAAGTTATGAATAAAAATTATATATTCATTAAAAAAAACTCTTCAATAAAAAAAGCAAAAACATTAATGAATCTATACAAAATAAATCAAATACCTGTAATTGAT
>MDTB01143012.1_pt1 | contig 14941 bp, 24 predicted proteins | sample 811161 | NCBI WGS metagenome assembly MDTB01 (sample SAMN05326650, study PRJNA326480) | marine metagenome | isolation source: seawater | place: Mediterranean Sea | collected 2009
GAACTTACGCTTTGCTGCTGCTTTCCCCTCAGGGCAGAGTTTCTTCTCGAGATTATCCCAGGCTGCGGTCAATCCAGTGCAGTCAGGGCAGTCGCAGTTCATCAGCAGTTCCACCTTTTCAGCGCAGCGCCCTTAGGAGTGAGTTTTCCACCCTTGCTGGTGGGTCCTTTGACTCCACCCATGCGTGCACAGAAGGATTTTCTGCGTTTTGCCTTCTTCGAGCCCGCTTTCAGTTTAGATGGCTTGGTTGTTACTGGAGGTTTTAGGTTCGCACCCTCCTCTCGCTTGAACTTTGCACGCCCTTTGGCGTTCAGACCACCCTTTCGACTGTGTTTGTTGGGGTTATAGCCGTGAAATGGCTTGGATTTCTTCTTCCCCTTCTCAAAATGGCTCTCTAGAAGCGCCATACTGGCTTGTTGCATAGGTGAACAACAGGTACACGGCGTGTATTCGTCCATGGCGGGCGTACGGGGGGCGCAAATATGAGATTTTTGCCAAAAAAAATTTTGCAGCAAAGCAGAAAAAGGCCATTTTGAGGAAAAATTTGCTGTAAAACGCACGCCGTTAGAACGGCAAGTTACAATGCGGGCATTACGCAAATCCGGCTAACGGGCCGTGCTACTGCTCAAATCCAACCCATCACGGGTTCGGCCAAAAACCGTGCCCCTCCAAGCCTATGGCCTCACCATATGGTTGGCTTCATAGCCATTCAACAACGACCTAAAATCACTTGGCTCTCTATTAATTGGCTCAGCAACCGAACAAGCAGTAGTGGTGACCCATTAGTGTGATGATAAGGCGGTTGAGTATGAATGAAGTGATAAGATGAACGCAAAGACAATGAACGCAATTGTAAACCAAATGCTAGTATGGATAGCAACCGCTATCTCTAGCACTGCTACGGTTGCTGGTGCTAAGTACGCCATCATTTCCACCTTTGGTGGGGATGTTGTGGCTATGTTCACCGGTAACCTCGCAGCGAACGCCAAGAACCTAACCGCAGAGGACAAGAAGAACCACAGGATAACTGTGACTTGGAGCCCTTCGTCGTCGTTGGGAGATTTGCTCTGTTCTCATGCAACGAGAATACAAGACCAAGTCACCAATCCGATGGGATATGCCTCGGTTGGTTGGATGGAAGAGCAGGTGGATAACCTGCTTGACTGCTTCACCAATCGTGGTAACGAACTATTCGGTTACATCAAGTCCAACAGTGGACTCGGTGCAATCAGAGTAGAGAAGAATGCCAAAGAAGGACGTTACTCAAAGATGTCCTCAGTCGGCTCAGGTCAAACAGCATGGGCCAAAGATGGCCTTGACCTTGCAACCATCCAACTGGACAAGTTCCTCAAGGGTGGCAACTCGATGAAGGCATGGAAGGGCAAGACACTTGGGGACATGATAGCATCCATCGGTGATGCATCGGTACTTGACCCCAACTGGACTGCCTTCCAGTCCGGTGGTGGCATAGACCACGGCGAAGTCATTGACCTAGCCGACCTCTGATACGAAAAGCATCCCTCGGCCTTCGGGTCGGGGGGTGCCCCAATCAGACTAGTCATACACACATATGTGTGATACAGTAATTCAGTGTAGGTTAGAACATACACACTTAAACAACCTTAGCGGGTTTATGTTCAACCATCATACTCAATGTAGGGATACAGAGTATGGTGTCAGGTGTACGGTGCCTGGCCCCTACGGGGGCAAAACCAACTAATCAGATTCCTATCGTCGATACAGTCGGCGACACATAGATAACTACACCGTTCCAGAGATGCGTCTTGACCATATGGTCAGTGGAGAGACGCACAATATCAGACATGTGTGGTATATACTTTGCACTTGCAACAAACGAGTCATGGAGATGACCACAATATGCAGAGATGTGCATTACACACATGAAACACAATCGAAGGCAGACACCACAGGGTTGGTCGCTGTTGGATGGGTAATAAGTAACGGCCTCTCACCGTACTTTGCGTTCACAATAATACCGTTGAGCATCCCAAGGAGACAAGATAGGCCTAGTCTCCGAACCTACCAATAGCCATATGTCCAACCCTGTGGCGGTTACCGAACAATCAATATTATTATCACATTTCTGTATAAGAAAGTAAGTAATTATTGTTACATAATAACAAGAGAATATCAATAAGCCATTCCTTGCTGGATAGCAACAAAGGAGAGAACACACATGAGAGACATGAGAGACAACACAGATGATTTACCCGAGAACGCCATGAGAGTAGCACTATGTGCATCTAGACATCCTATACCGGATGCTGATGATTCTATCTTCCCACAGGTAGTAGAGAATCCACTAGACTTTGATGCACACGCCATACATGTAGAGGCCTGGATTGACGAGAATGTACAGTTTTTGTTAGAGGATAGTAGCAAACTATACATCTATGTAACAGGACTGACTCCTGTGCTAACCACCTTCTTGCAGACCTACGACACTTTCCCGCTGAATGCTAGAGTATCACTGATGCACTACAATCGAGAGACGAATGACTATGTAGAACAGGAGTGGGGCTGAATGGGCTGGGGTGCTGACGGAACAACCGGTAACTATCGAGCGACAGTCCCAACTAAGACAGTCAGCCCATTGGCTGGTGTTACTCGCAAGAAGTGCTGTGAGTGCGGTAAGATGCATCCACAGTCCAGCGTCAAGATTACCACTCCACAGGAGACAATCGATGAAGTTGTGGAGAAATATGTCGAGAAGACATACACCACAGCATCAGGTATCGTCAAGAATCATCGACCATGGAAACTCGAGGAACTCGCTAAGAGAGCAATCAAAGAGCATGTTGAGCACACATTCACCTGCTACTACTGTCTAGGCATCAAGAGTCTACCGTCTGTAACAAACGAGACTAGGACTAAGTCAGACAAGGGTGGTATTGCAGTACATGAGTGTGTGCCGGACACAAGTATGACTGGTTTCTGTGCTATTTGTGGAGTGTGGATGCTGTGACTCTTGCTGAGTTCTTTGCAACACACCCAATACTCGTTGTATTGTGGCACAAGGCACAAGAGGATGCTAAGATTATACCTATCATCAACGAAGAGATTAGACTACACAAGGAGAGAGAACAATGAATATATTCGTATTACATACAGAGCCCGACAAAGCAGCGATTCAACAGTGCGACAAGCATGTGCCTAAGATGTGCGTAGAGACTGCACAGATGATGGCTACTGCTGTTCGCAATCATGGTGCGAGGGACTGCGACATGCCATTGACTCAAGCCAACAAGCCATACAAGGGAGGTTACCCACATCACCCATGCACTGTGTGGGCATCAGAATGTCAGGAGAACTTCCTATGGCTAGCAGAGCATGGCCTGGCCCTATGCATTGAGTTCGAGAGTAGATTCGAGAAGGAACATGCCTGCTTCGAGCCTATACTAGAGATGCTGGGTATGCATTACCTATTACCGGAGAATGGTGAGATGACTCCATTCGCTTTGGCTATGCCCGATGAGTACCGACCTATTCATGGTACAGTCACACTACCCAATGACGATGGTAAGTACATCGTTACACATGCATCAGGCCAAGAAGCAGTAGAGGCATACAGAGCATACTACCACAGCAAGGAGTTTGCAGAGTGGAACTATACAGACCAACCGGAGTGGTGGACAGCATGAACATCAAAGACATTCAAGAAGAGATATACCAACTATGGTATCTATTCAACATGGAGCGAGGAATATCCACCTCGGTTCATATATGCTCGGAGTTAGTGAGTATAGGTGTAACAGCCACAAGTGAGAGAAGGAGAGAAACAATATGAGTGAAGAACCAACGATAAAAGAGAAGATTGACCAAATACTGAGAGAAATGGAGAGTGGTGTGCAAGGAGAGACTACCAAGGACATGAACGATAGGCACGCTGAGATAGACAGACTGAGACACCTATGTTCCCGACTCGAGACACCACTCGACTTGCTGAACAGCAAAAGGTACTCCTTGGTAGGTGAGATGCTATTCACCACCACGAGACAGACTATGTACGCCAACGGCTATCCTAGGAAGAGTCTACCAATCATGAGGCTGGACAGTAGCAAACTATCCGAGTTATTGAGCCTACTAAACAGGATGGGCGTGCTATACAAGGCTCTGTTGACTGACCCAATGGTTAGGAACATCCGCACAAGGGAGAGAAGCATCACGAAATTGTATCTTACTGAATCCGGTTCAATCAGAGATGTTTTGCCCTCGCATGACATTTCATTAGTGGCCGGCTGGATGCAGGAATGGACAGAAGAGGCATTGGAGAATGTCGGTCTAGGCCTATCGACCAATCTTCTCAGACTACTCCGAGAGAAGGGAGATGCAGGAATTGGAGAGCAAGTAGTCACGAACATCAATGAGGCTTGGGGGGCTGAAGAGTTGAGGCCAGTCTACGAGTCCTTGTCTAGTGCACTGTTCTCATGGAGCAGGAAGCCTTGGGAGAAGAGTGCTTCACAGAAGGGTAAGGGCATACAGATGCTATCAGATGGCGACTTGACCACTAGGTGGCACTCAGCCCCTAGTGTTTTCATTACATTGGACACGGCACTGTCTGCATCGACTGCTGAGTTACTAGCGACACTTGACCTAGTGGCCATAAACCTTCGAGACCACCTAGGTCCCTCTCTTGGAGATGTGCTTCGTGAAGAGACCTGGCCTGGAGGGAGAAGTTCCCTATACATTCGTACTTGTCCGGCATCACCTAGGCCTGGAGTCCTACCTAACATCAAAGCAGACAACATCGGTGCATTTGTGGACGGAGTAAGATATCTAGCAGGTGCTATGTCTGACCCCGACCATCCCGACTACGACCCACAAGGTGAGTTGTGTGTGATGAAGTACATGGAGAGCGACCTATCCGGCGTGCTAGTCAAAGGCCATAAGAGTATGGTGGTTGGACTTGGCTCGTCCGGTGTAACTGCTGGAGAAGGCTCTAACTTCGTCATTCCATTGCATCACAACACAGGGGCCTCTATCCTTGATGAAATCAACAAGGTCATGAGTGAAGCACCGGATGGACATGAACATCACGAGTTGGAGTTGGTATGGCCTAAGTTAGACCCTGTTGGGTCATACGGTGATGGCATAGACTGTCGCTCAATCATCAACAGGGCTGGCTACATGGAGTCAGACAGGAGACCAGTAATAACTCAGATTCGTGGCCTTGGTAGAGCCAAGCCCGAACTCAAAGCACCTGCTACATACACAGACCAAGAGACAGGCGAGTTGGTAACTATGACTATCAGAGGCAATGTCCCACATGGTGTAGTATCACAAGCACACTACGAGGATGTGGGCAAGGGAGACCTAAGCGATTGTGCCAAACTAGAGGCTGACCTCAAGAATGGTATCATTACCGAGGGACAGCAAGACTTCGTCATCTACTGCCCATCGGGTAGCACTAACTGCCACGCTGCGGGAGTAGCAAATGACCATAATTTGGCTATTGTGTATACTCCTGTCCAGCAGGGGGTTACATGGACAGAGGTCAATGGTTGGGTCACAACAGCGACTGGTGTAGAGCCAGCACCGTACGACCCGACACCATTCACATCGTACTTTTTCGATGGTTGCAGAGATGGCGACAGGAATTGGGACTACGGTTACCACACACTGTCTCAATTCTTTCACACTTTCATCAGTAGCCCTTACAATGACCCTCGATTCGAGGCATATTTGGCTGGGTTCTACTCCACTTGGATTATCAAGGCGACATTGGCCGTTGCTTTGGGAGAGAGCAGACATGGCTATGCTACCCAAGCGAAGTTCACTCTCAAGGCTGGTTTGTTACCATTGCTAGTGCTAGACGCTTCAAACTGTTTGGGTAAGTTCCCAAATGGGCCAGTAGGTGACAAGAGGACTTTCTACGGTGTTCTACGCAACAGGGAGTTGGGACTCAACGGCATGAGAACCTGTCTTAGAGCAGTTCGTGAGTGCTTCACTAGTGAAGTTACTTGGTCTTCCTCGTATGGTGGTACGAAGTATCGACAGTCAGTAGACATGGCGATAGATGCAGTTAATTCATTGATTGAGTTGCAGAACGGAGGCAAGATAAGTAAGGTACTAGGGACAGTCAATATCCTAGAGAACGCAGTTCATAACTGCAGTTACTTCTTCGATAAGTTCGTATCTTCCAAGGTATACTTCGACATAGGTACAAGTAATCACCAATCACTCGCTACTATACCACAACAATACATGACTATAGTACCATTACACCAGCACTTCTACAACCATGTCCTAGACCCTAGTGAACCACACAAGGTAGCCACAGAGGCTACTGCTAGTGAACTTCTTGCAGAGAGGAATAGTATACTAAAGGCCGGACTACATGCACAACAGTTCCACAAGCACAAGTTGCAGACCATAGAGAAACTCGTCGGAGCACCTTCTACTACTAACGGCTCAGATATCATGAGGGGAGACTACGGTTCTAGAGCAATCGAACATGTGAAGCAGATTACAGACTTTATGTCGAGAGACTCCGTAGATGTCGATATACACAGAGTAGGACACTGTGCCCTTGACGGATGCACCAAATCGTCTTGCCAGCGCAACACAGTGGAGAGCAAGTACAACATAAGCACCGAGAAGATGATTGCCCTTCAAGATGTACTCGGGAAGGGCTCTGTCTCGTTCTCCTCTGTATTGCCGAGCGATGTCTACGGTACTTGGACGAATATTCTCATTGCCCCTAGTGGTCATGACCCCGTGAACACGGTATTCACTGAACCTACCAGAGATAGCCTAACTAACTCTCAACCGGAAATTGAGGATATCATCTTTACAACAGCCTCCGGAATACACATACAGGGATTGAACATAACGAACCTCCCTGTAACAGGCTTCAACTTCTATGGTAAAATAGTACAAGAAGGAGACAACATGTTTGACTCATCTGTCGTTCTTGAAGTGGTGATGTGCAAGGTTAGGGAGTTCCTTTCTTTTTCTTCTTCACTTGCCTTCCCATTCGACGTACTGGCTTTCTTGTTGATGAACGACACACAGAAGGTAGACCATTGGCTGAACAATGACTTCTTCAAATCCCTGCACGCAGACCTATTGGAGATGCACAATGCTGGATGGATTCATTTCACTCATGCTCCTCATTGGACCGAACACCTCGCGACAAGCACTTTCGCACTTACCGATTACCTGCTCAAACTATGGTTGAGCGAGGAGGTCATAATAAACGATGGATGGGGTGTAAACACAGACCAATTCAAATCTAATGTGGAGGATAATCCTTCCTTTGTAATATGGTCCCCTGGAACTCATACTGAATACCACGCCGGTGGTGTGGCATCACCAAACACAGTGTTCGCTGGACATTCAGTGAACCAACTATTGCAAGTCCTAATGTCGATAATCGACATAGACACATTGAGAGATATAATGGAGGAATACATATGAACACAAAAGAGATGATTGAAGAAATGAAAGAGAACGATGTGCATAAGCACATGAGCGAGCATGGTGAAGAACAGGCAGACTCATTTTGGCAGGTGGATACAGCACCTACTAACACTACTGACGAGTTCAGAGTCAAGATAACGGCAATGGCCGACGATGGTAAGTTGCATATGCAGTTTGGTTCTGCAGATGTGGCCGGACTACATGCACGAATGAAGAAGGAACTGCGAAGTCCCTTCGTCTACCTAAGCGGTAAGATGCTGAGACCCTACGGATTGGCGTTTGACTTGACCCTAAAGAACGGTAGCATAGACAGCCACCAACTGAAGGAGTTGGGGCACAAAGTCCGAGAAGCAGGTGTATCTGTAAAATCACTAGCACAGGCAGATGACTACTGCATGATGGAGTTCATCGGAGTAGAGGATGGTGACGACAACACAGGAGAGCCATGCAGGATGTTGGTGTTTGAACTAGCACCCAAGTGCAGGCTATACATCAAGTTCACAGACATCCCAGCAATAGTGCCGGATAACACCAAGACTCTACCGGAATACAGAGCAGAATGGGTACTAGGTTGGCTATGTGCCAACTACCTACTGGAGGACGAGTGAATGCTTCCGGATGTAGACCCAGCAATGCTCGCATTTCAGATGCTCTTGAATGAGCAAGCAGAAGACCCGAAGAAGGCCACAGAGAGAATAGTATCTCTACCTAACGGGCTACTAGAACAAGTTCTACTGTTCTCCTATCGAGTGGAGACAGGGACTGACCAACTAGAGAACTACAAAGAGGCCATCGTATCTCAGATAGAGGCGTTAGTAATTCCTCTAGATACATGCGTCAAGACAACATTCCCAATATCAATGGAGGGACACGAATGACATACACACACGGATATAATACAGGATACAAGAACAAGAACACAGAATGCCACTGGGGTAATCCCCTAGTGTTTACCACACACGACGGAATAGAAGTCTATGCCGGAGGTAGTAGCCGAGGAGGCGGATGGTGGAGAATGGAACAACTACCCGACCTAGCCATGGGACCTGACAACGAGGTCAGGAAGGGATACTCCTCATTGGAGGTCAAGACCAAAGCGAGGAACATGGATGGATGGTCATGCTTAGACCACCTTGTGACGAGAGAGGCACCAGCAGTATTGGAGATGGACTTCCCCGATTACAATATACCACAAGACTGCGATGTGGAGTTTTGGGTATCACTCGCTAACGATATCAGAGAGAAAGACATCAAGAGCATCCACGCTATGTGCATGGGTGGTCATGGTAGGACAGGCGTACAACTAGCCTGTCTACGATGGCATCTAGCAACAGAGGAAGAGAGGAAGGCATGGCCTGACGCTCACACCTTGGTCATGGACATTAGGAATGCATACTGCCACTCTGCAGTAGAGGCTGACTCGCAACAGGCATATGTTGCAGTGATGTGTGGAATACCCACCGGACAGCCACTGCCCTTCCACAAGGGATATGGCGGTGCCTACGGTGGAGGTGGAGCATGGAGCAAATCAGCCGTCGTAAAGGCAGACAAGGACTATGACGCACACAACAGACCAATCTTGGAGTGCAGTGAATGTGACTTCTGTGCCCATGAGGACGAGGAGGAGGACTTGGAGCCTGGCGATTTCTGCTGGGACTACGACTGCCAAGGTAAGTTAGTGGATGTGACTGATATGCTCGTACAGAGAAGCAGTACGAAGCACATAGCATCATCATGCTTGTGTCTTACTACACTCGATGTTACTTCGGAACTGAATGTGATGAAGGTTGGGCTACTGAGCAGAGAATTGATGGTCGAACTACACGGAGAGAATTGGCCACAAGTGATGCAGAAACTATTCAATCAGCACAAGAAGTCCACTCTCCGTGGACAGTTGCTACGCATACTCAACAAGGCGTTACTCGATGAGGACGACAAGGACAGAGAGGACACTCTAGTATGTATCACAGACACATCATGCGATGAGCGAATGAGTGGCTCTAAGAAGCCCGACTACAGTAAGAAGGGGGACTTGAAGTTCACCAGCAGGTCGTTTGTCGAATGTGGCTTCTGCACTACCAAGGCTAGCCCGAACAAGATGGGATATGCATGGAAGACAAATGGACAGAACACATCATCCAAGTTAGAGCACATATGCTCAGAGTGTGTACTCAAGTTGGGAGACATGGAGTTAGAGAGTCGTATCGACAAGCACGCTGGTATGTACATGTGCCAACCCGTCCTTCCAAAGGAAGACAGCGATGAAGATAATTGGCCGAAAGGTCACATAGTGGATTCAATCAGTCCTAACTACGCATTGAGGCTCAAGATTAGGCGTGACCAAAACAAGCCCAATGTAGACGACCCGAGCGATGACGATGACCTTGACGACATGTCGGGTAAGTACAACAACGACATAGACTACTCTGATGATAAGATTCTAGATGCGATGCTAGAGGAAGATTTGAGAGAGGTGAGTTGGATATGAGAGAAGCAAACCAAGAATTAGTAGAGAAGCACAACAGAGAAGAGAAGATGCCTGAGAACAGACTCAAGCAGGTTAGGGAAATAGTCGATAACGCACTGGACAGTGTGCAGTCAGACTATCCTAAGTGGAGAACAGAAGACCTGCTGAAGGTCGCACAAGAGTGCATAAACAGACATATAACCGAAATAACGGAGGAAAAACAATGAACACAGAAGAATTAAGTAAAGAAGAGATAATTGAGAGATTGGAAGCAAGCGAGAGAAGTGTAGGTCGACTGAAAGACCTATTGCAGGAGAGTCTGACTATGGTCAACCAACTGCATACAAAGCAGATGGACATGCAGAAGGAGTCATTTCTGATTAAGGAGAGTGGCATCAACCTAGCCGGAAGCATAGCGAATTTCATCACCTTAGATGCTCAGCAAGTTGCTAAAGCAGTAGTGAACGAAAAGTCACTCAACAAAGACTTGGATGATTTGATAAACGCAATCAAGAAGGATGTGGAGAACAGACTATCCGACTTGGGTAGCGGTAAGGTTACTGACGAGTTAGTTAAGAAGGTAATAGACCACATAGATACCGATGTAATTGCAGAGACAATCGCAGAAGGAGACATCGAATCGGACATCGCTTCGTACATCGATGCTGAAAATGTAGCATACCACATAGATGTGTCTGATGTTGCAGGCTATGTGCACATAGACGATGTTGCAGGGTGCATAGACCACGGAGATGTTGCTGGTTACATCGAGGTTGATGCATCAGATGTAGCCGAGCATGTGGAGATTGACCTAGATGACTTGGCTGGTAGGATAGACTTGGACGCTCTAGCGGAGTTACTGAAGGATAGGGTGGCTTGATGGAGTTCAAGAGACCCCCATCTGACGACTTTACAGACATTACTTGGAATCACGAGTTGGGTGAAGAGGACGCAGAATTGATGCATGTCCTCATGCAATTGAAGAAACATGCTAACGAAGGTATGTATTTCTTCTTTGAGGGAATGCATGATGCTGACGGCAATCCACATCCAGACTTGTTACTCGATGATGATGTAATGACCGAGAAACTGAGCGAGGCAAGCAAACTGCCTTGGGATGTAACAGGTGAGAAGGTTTGGGAGTGGGACGGTGCAGTGCATTCCTTACGGCACTTCTTGATTGGAATGTGTGAGTTCGATGCGGAAGTTTGGACAATAGAGCACTTACAAGAGCGTATGGAACAAGTCCACCGAGGCCATAGTGAAACCAAAAGAACAATGCAAGAGATGGCCGAAAGGAGCGGATTCGAGGAGGACGCCCTAGGTTTCCTCATTTCTTGCATGGGAGATATGGTGGCAAATGACCTAGACGATTACATAACGGACAGTTTTGCCATGTCTTGTGTGCTACACAAGAAAGCCAGCAATCTTGACGAGGCTATGTATTGGACTCAAGAGAAGACTAGAGAGGCTATGGAAGTAGTTAGGGGAGTATTCCTAAACAATGATACTGTGATAACATGAGAGAAGAAGAGATAAAAATAGATATGAAGAATAAGATTGTAACCATCGGAAAGGTTACCATCGACATGGACGGAGGTATCATTACCATTGGTACTAGCGGAGTGAGAGTTGATGAGAACGCAATGGAGTCAGAGGACTCCTCGGTTGAGCCAACAAAGCCGAAGCCTGTAGTTCACAGGTCTTTGTCTGCGAAGCAGAAGGCTAAGTTCAAGGCAGAGAGAGAGAATCTGGAGGGGTCCAAAGTAGTGATAGACGATGTTAAATGCATTGTTTCTAAGCACATCAAGGGCACACTTTACGAGGTTAAGGCAAGTATTCAGAGACCAAGCAATAGCGGTGGATTACCCACAAGTGTGAATGTGAATCGCTTTGCTTCACATAACAAGGGCAAGGACATTTGGTCTTGGTGGGTAGACCAAGGTGGAAAACTCCAAGAGTATAACCCAAACATGGCTACAGCCGAAGAGGGACACTCAAAAGACACACCTAAAAACTGCTCTAGATGTGGAATGGTAGGGACTAATATAGCCACTTGTGAGTCCATTCTAAGTACGGACGGTACATGGTTACAAGTTCACCGCCCAACTCTCTACAAGGAGGGTAGGGACAATGCCTAATTGGTGTAACAACACCCTAATGATAGTAGCACCTAACAAGCACAAACTAACAATGGTGTGTAAGAAGTTAGGTCTGAAGAACGAGATACCACAAGTGAACTTCGGCTCAATAGTTCCCGAACCGAGAGGCTTGATGGATGGAGAACAGGAGGACAGCAACAGCGATATGGAAGGACTAGGGTTTGCTATGCCTAATTGGTATAATTGGAGAATAGAGAACTGGGGATGTAAGTGGGATGTAGGAGACTTAGATGAGTCGTGCATTACCTATAACGGAGTAGAAGCATATGTGTCTGACGATTGTATTACCTATCCTAGAGTCAATGTACAGTTTGCTACACCTTGGGCACCACCTATCGCATTCGTGATGGCTCTCTCGGAGAAATATCCCGATTGTGCTATACTCCTAAAGTTCGAGGAAGGAGGAATGGGCTTCGAGGGAGAGATAGTAGTGAAAGCCGGTGATGTAGAACACCAAGCAGAGAGAGACATGAAACCCGATTTTGATTATATGCTTGGAGATTTGATAGGAGAGAAGGAGGAATAAATATGGAAATAAAACAAGAGAAAAAGAAAGAAACAAGAGAAGAAAATGAGGAGAGATGGACAAAGCACGCTGAAGAGTGGCTTGTCGGTCGCAAGATAGTGAAAGTGCAGTATATGACTGATAAGAATGCAGAGCAGTCTATGTGGTATAGAAGGCCAATCATCCTAGTATTGGATGACGGGACGATAGTTTGCCCTCAGTCAGATGACGAAGGCAACAATGGTGGTGCATTGATGTGCGAGGCAAAGGATGGCAACATGATAGGGGAGGACTTCCCTTCTGATTGGACTATACTGCCTGTGTTAGATGTGAAGGAGAGTGCTTGAATGACGGATGTACCAATACCAACATTACCTAAGCATATCGTCAAGAAGGCAAAGCAAAGAGGGTATGAAACAATCCAATTTTGCTGGAGTGGGGGAAGTGATGAGGCATATCTACATATCGAGATTGAGCCAAGTCCACCGAGAAACGCATACAATCACCCTGATGGCATGCATGGCAAGCCAGGCTCTGATATGAACAAGAAGTGGAAGAAGTATCGAGAGTTCGAGGCATCACTAGATGATTGGGCTTGGGACAACTTCGAGTATTATGGAGCAGGTGATGGAAACGGCTACGGAGATTACATCACCTACGACCTAGTGAACATGAAAGTAATATCCCAAGAGTGGTACACGCAAGAGGTTTGGAAAGACAAAGTAACCCATGAAGGGAGGCCGTTCTTTGGAAACTAGAACGGAGGACATCAACGGGTTTGCTTGTGAGATAGCACACCAAATCACGGTAGAGCATTTCGATGCGATGAATATACCACACACTAACGATGACGGAGAGTCATTGACTTACACAGAAGAAGCACAGCCATTCTTTGATGAATGGTATAATTACATACACTACCAACTCCATCTTTGGAGTTTGATAGGAAAAAAGGAGGAAGAAAAATGAGAAACCATGAAGAACATGACGGCATAACGACAGATGCGGTTCGTCATACACCGGACAAGTATGACCAGGCAATAGCCTACCTAACGAGGAACCCCGAGGATATACACGATGCTTGGGGAAGTCCAAGTTGCTACCAAGGCCGAGGCGGAGAACTCTTCGGCTTTGTCGGTCCTGATTGGACCAGTAGTAGTAACTCCTACGATGTTAGGGGAGAAGTAAGCGGAACATGCGGTTGCCTGCAACAGATAAGGCAAGCCTACAAGAACGAGAATGTCCAATACATGAACGAATTGGACAGTACCGACATGGCTCTGTCTTTTTGGCCTAGGCAATGGGCTAGAATAGCGATGGATAGGAGACTACCTGCTGAATCAGAGGATATAGGTGTAGAAGACCTGCATGTATTCGCTGAATGGCAGAGGAAGATAGACGACCTACGAAGAGCAGACGGCATGGAGGTGCCTTACTGATGCGTAATAACCTACTCTGCAGATGGTGTGGGGTTAGGTTAGCCTTTGGGCATGACCGGAGATATAAGTGCTCTAGTTGTGAAAGCAGGGGGGCGAAAGCCCCCTTGTCCCTTAGCGAGGAGGAATTGAGATGAATTACGAATTCGAGCAAGTTTACAACAGACAAGGAGATGAGTTCTACTTCTATGTACGCCGTGAAGACGGCGTGAGGGGTAGGGTACAACTCAACATGAGATTCTTCGTAGACGAAGAGCAGATTGAATGGGATGATGAACAATGACTCCTTGGAAACATTCAGAGTCAACCGCTATCCGATGGGGAGGAGAGCCAGCGGATTACATCGCCATCCACGATTGGTTAGATGAGACCAAACAATACACCGGAGACTGGACTCACAGAGCATTACGACACCACTCCGCTGGTGTACAATGGGCAATAGAGAAGTTCGGTCATGTAGTAGTAAACTCAGAAGACAGGCAAGTGCCCGTCAAGATGATTGCAGAGCGACACATAGAGGAAGACTGTGGTTTTGTGCCTAAGCCCTCTGATTGGTTGCAAAGCGTTTTAGCAGAACCTAAGCCATGGATGCTCAGAGTCAAGAGAAAATCGGTAGAGATAGACATGGGGTTGATTGAATAATGAATAAATGGTATGTCAAAGGGAAACTGGAGGGAATGGAACTGGCATTGAAGATAATTAACAGGAGAGATGTAGATAGCAATTCTGTTAGATGGCTAGTGAGAGAGATGGATTTACTTAGAAACAAAATAAATGAGTTCCACGGAGGCGAGGAAGAATGATTGACACAGACAAATACGAAGGACACACAGAAGATGAAGAAACTTGGAGTAAGTATGCGAATTGGGCTACTGCGAGATACCTTAGAGATGCAGACGAACAACTCATAGCAGACGCACCACTTCTC
>MDTB01237957.1_pt1 | contig 14941 bp, 13 predicted proteins | sample 811161 | NCBI WGS metagenome assembly MDTB01 (sample SAMN05326650, study PRJNA326480) | marine metagenome | isolation source: seawater | place: Mediterranean Sea | collected 2009
GTGATCCATTTTAATTATCCAACACTTTTTCATGGTTTTGCTTTCATGACAAAACTAAAAACCGCTGGCATCGCTGTGAGTCATTTTTTAGACGCTTACAAGAAAATTCTCCGAGAATAGAGCAAACACCGTTGCTAGGTCATTTTGATATTACCAACGCTCCCCATCTGCTTAGACCGCACATTAATGGCGATGCTCTTTCCTATCGGGGCATTGATTTTGAGTCCGGCTTTGCTTTCCTCAGACGATGGTCAATCGAAGTAAACTTGTTAACGCCAAAAAACCTTTTGAAGAACTCTCGTTCTTCCGCGGGAGTGGGGTTGCCCATGATCTCGGTTGCCCCTCCGGGTGTGTTACTGGGTAGTACGGCATGGCATTTCTCCTTTTAGCTCTTTAAAGTGGCAAGTGGAATAAATCACTTTTCAGTTGAGGATTGCAACTAAAAGTTGTTCAAACTTAAAGTTATATAAAAACTATTTAAAATAATCGTAGGTTTTTACAGTTGCCGCACAAATTGCCTCACAAAAAATGAAAACAATTTAATTTATTTTTTTATTCAATTAAATCAGTAGGTAAGTGGCGCACTCGGCAGGATTCGAACCTGCGACCGCTCGGTTCGTAGCCGAGTACTCTATCCAGCTGAGCTACGAGTGCGTAAAGAATTCCGATTTAAAAAACTATAGGTGACGTGTGATCTTTAGTCAACATGTCCTCAGGCCCTCCAATTAAATTTAGTAAGCTTTGGACGCCGTCATTATGGCTCGGGTTGGTGGCGGATGTCCCTCAATCGTTCGCCCAGTTCCGCATGGATCTAGAAAATCCTTCAGGGAGCGGTAGGTCATCCATTCGGTTGTTCTTTGTTCTCTTGAGGAGGTGACTGAGAGGTCAACGAGTTGCACATTTTTGAAGCCGATTTTGCGGAGCCAACTACTCAATGTTTCGGGACTTGGCAGAAACCATACATTTCGCATCTGGGCATAGCGTGCTTCGGGTAAGAAAGAAAAACCCTCTGGTCCCGCGACAACAAGTGTTTCTATAACCAACTGACCACCCGGCCGCAACAAATCATGCAATTGAATCAGATGATCAATGGGTGACCTCCGATGGTACATTACTCCCATTGAAAATACTGTATCGAAAGCCTGAAGCTTCGGGGGCATCTGCTGAATACTCAACGGAAGAACATCGACTGGAAGTTCAGCTCCAGCAAAATGCTTTAGGGCATAAAATTGGCATACAAATTTTACTGAGGGATCGATGCCGACCACTCTCTCTGCACCTGCCCCCAGCATTCTCCAGCAGTGATAGCCGTTACCGCAGCCGACGTCCAATACAAGGCGTCCAGTTAATGATTCGATATGTGGTTTAATACGATCCCATTTAAAATCTGATCGCCATTCGCAATCAATTTCCAGATCAAACAGGCTAAAGGGTCCCTTGCGCCAAGGATGAAGTTTCATCAGGAGATCAAAAAGCTCTTCAGTTGTGCCACTTAGTTGATCCCCGCTCCCGATGCGCACACCCTCTGCGAGCTCAACGTGGTCTGCACTAATTGCTGGCAGCGAATCCAAACAATCCAGCCACCCAGGCAAATCGCCCCATCTGGAGGAATCCAGATGTTGAGTAACAAGATCAGGTATGCTGTGGGTCATTGGATATAGCGCAGTATCTTTTAGTTGATCAAATAATGATTGGTAGTCTTTCATAACGGCATCAATGTTTTATTCTTGGGGGTTCGTAGTATAGAATATTCCGTTCACTGTAACGTTCTTAATGGATTTCATCAGGCGCAAATGGACAGTAAAAGACTTCAAAAGATTGAAGAAAAATTGTCATTTCTGGAACATACTAATGCCCAGTTAGAGAAAGAAGTATTTCAGCAGCAAGGCGATATTGAATCATTGAAACTGTTTAGTGGCCTCCTTCAAGAGAAACTGAATAGCTTGGCGGACGCAGACGACTTGGCGAAAGAAGGGTTGATCCAAAACCCACCGCACTATTGAGGAAACTCAGATGGAAGAATCAGCGAAATTTTCACAAGCAGTTGAAATCGATAATGTTTTGAGTCGGCAACGAAGGCATGCGCTTGCATTGAGAAAGTCTGATTACAGGCAACGGTTGGCAGTTTTAGATCGCTTTGAGAGGGTATTTAAAGCATCGTATGAAGAAATTCACCGAGCTGCTTCGGCTGATTTCTCTAAATCTGAAGCGGAAGTAGATTTTACAGAGATATTTACTGTACTTACCGAACTTAAACACATTCGAAAGAACCTGAAGTCTTGGATGAAATCGAAAAAAGTTGCTCCTGCCATGACAATGTTTGGCACCTCAGCAAAGATTACTTTTGAACCTCGCGGGGTCTGTCTCGTCGTTTCCCCGTGGAATTATCCATTCAACTTAACATTTTGTCCGATGATGTTAGCGATTGCAGCTGGAAATACCGTAATAATCAAGCCATCTGAACTAACACCAAACATGTCGACGGTGATTTGTGACATTGTCTATAGAGCCTTCACCCCGGATGAAGTAGCTGCCTTTCAAGGTGATGCCGGAACAGCGTCATATCTTACAAGTCTTCCGGTTGATCATATATTCTTCACGGGAAGCCCTTCAGTTGGTCGGCGAGTCATGGCTGCTGCAGCTGAAAACCTCACATCTGTAACTCTTGAATTAGGCGGCAAGAGTCCTGTTGTGATAGACCATACGGCCAATATTAAAAAAGCAGCAGGGGACATTGTTTTTGGAAAGTTTATGAATAATGGCCAGACCTGTATAGCACCTGATTACGTCTACATTGAGGAGTCAGTTAAAGAAACTTTTGTTGAGGAGATGAAAAAAAACATTGCTCAACAATATGGATCACTTGACTTACTGGCCGCAAATTCAGACTACTGTCGGATAGTGAATGAACTTCACTTCGAGCGTCTAAAAAAGCTGTTGGACGATGCGCTTGAGCAGGGTGGAGCAATAATTTTTGGAGGAAAATGTGACGCTGAGACAAAGTTAATTGAACCCACATTGCTTGAGGGGATGGCTGAATCGTCTCTGATAATGCAAGAAGAGATTTTTGGTCCAATGTTGCCGCTGATAACTTTCACCGACATGGATGATATATTGGGTGACATAAATTCCAAGCCCAAGCCACTTGCTTTGTACGTCTACAGTAATGAGCGATCTACGCAGGACAAAGTTATTCAACGAACCAGCGCTGGCGATACCTGCATTAACCAAATAGCGATACACTTTATGCATCCTAATTTACCATTTGGCGGCGTGAACAATAGTGGGCTAGGGAAGACTGGAGGTCGCTGGGGATTTGAAGCGTTTTCCCATCAACGAAGTATTTTGGAGGACAAACTTGGCGCGGCGGCTCTTCTGAGGCCTCCATACACTCCGAGGGTTCACGCCATGATCAAAAACGCCATCAAATTTTTTACCTGAAAGCGTGCTTCTATGGCTTTATTGCTAGCATTGAGCAGAAGTTAAAGCACTGATACCAAGTCGTAATTGACTTGAATCCAGCTTCTCGAAGCCTTGCAAAATGTTGCTCGAAAGTTTCTGGAACTAAAACATCCTCTATGGCTTCTCGTTTTTGGCTTACTTCAAGATTACTATATCCCTGAACTCGTTTAAACTGATGATGGAGATTGATCATCAGTTCATTAAGGTCTGCCGAGTGGAACAGCACTTTCTCTGAGATAATTAGGCATCCCCCCCTATTGAGTCCATGATAGATGTTCTCAATAAGTTCAGTACGCTTGTTTGGTGAAACGAATTGCAGCGTAAAATTCAGTATTACAACTGATGCATTTTCTATCGTGAAGTTGCAGATATCTGCCTGCTTTATCGTTATAGTATCGTCAAAGGCGCAAGCCTTCAGCTCTTTTTTGCAACGCTCAATCATGGCTACAGAATTATCAACTGCATAAATGCGAATATTCTGCTCCGAAATGCTTCGATACATTGCTTTTGTGGTTGCGCCAAGCGAACAACCTAAGTCATAACAGTTGGTATCCGGATGGGCAAAATAGCTCGCTAATTGACCACTATGATCCACAATGGTTTTGTAGCCAGGAACTGAACGGTGAATCATATCTGGGAAAACAGATGCCACGTTTTCATCGAATTCGAATTTCTCAACTTTCGCACGAGCGTCGGCGAAGAGTTTGTCTCGAGAATTCCCGATCACTTGATTTGCCGCGAATTGCGCCAAATTTCAAACATTGGTTTTGCTCATACTTAGTTCGTTTGATCTAGAGGAGCTGGTGATCACTGAGCAACTGCCTTTTCCTTCTTTGAGGTAAATCTTGGCAACGTGCCGCAAGTCATCATCAGTGACCGATAACACTCGGTTCCTATAGTTTTCAAGTGCCTCTTGATCGCGCCCATTGAGCTCCCCGTGGAAAGCGGAGATAGCTTCGCCGGCTGGCGACCCCGGTTTATCAAGGTTGCTGATAACCCCCAATATTGCCTCATCTATATGCTCTCGTGATACCGGGTTGTTTAACACCCAATTGATCGATCCGTCGAAGTCTTCCAGAGTCCCCTCAATCCTGGGGTCGCGGTATGAAAAAAACCTAAACGTACCATTTTGACCGTCTTGAGATGCGCCTCCGCCATAAGCGCCACCTTGTTCTCGGATCTTGGTATGTAGATATCCGTTGCGAAGAACGCCACCGAGAACGCTGAGTGCCGCTGAGTCTGGGTGCGCGGAAGGTACTGTAGAGAAGGCTTTGGCGCAAAAATTAATTTGAGTGTTTGTTGTCCAGCATTGATCAGAGGGATTAAGTGATGGTCTGTACGATATCTCACTGCCGTTTGTCGTAGACCGAGTAATCGGTCCGTTTGAATAAAAAATACTTTCAAGAGTTTTTACGCAGGAATCAATCTTATGAGACTCGGCTATCAGAAGGTATTGTTTACTTTGCTGCAAAACTAAGCTATGAATCGTTTCGAGTTTCTCAACAAGATCTTCAAGTTGCGTGTCATCTTGCATGGCAGTGTCTAATGCCTTGATCCGAGAGATTGACGGCAACCCATTCCACTCATGATTTAGGTGAGCACTCGGAGAAAATCCACTGGCAGCAGCAGTCATCGCCAAAACGTGACCATTTCCTGTTAGGGAGGCCACCTTAGAGGCTTTTATCCGAGCTATTAGCTCTTTTATTCTTGTCATTTCATTGAATTTGACATGGTGAAGTGATTCAGAAAGGAGCTCCGTCATGGCTCTTTGATTTCTAGCGAGCCCTTTGACGGAGAAGCAGAGATTACCTCTCAACATGCCGAGATGTTCTTTGTCGGCACGCACTGACGCAGACACAGAATAGCTCCCTACGGTGCTGGCCTGCCACAATTGCGTCTCCTTATAATCTAGGTCACCCACACCTAATTGCGATGCAAATTGAGTATACAGTGGCAGAATTGCCATTTGAGCGCTGTCTAGTTCAGGGAATGGGATAACAATTTGCTGATAGACCATCCCGTTGGTTCCCGCGCCAAAGGTTGTGAGTGGCAATTTACAGGATGGCAAGCTAATTTTTTTTGGGTAAGAGATATCTGGAGGCACATCGGCTAAGGTTACCTTAGGGAGGATATCCAAATCTTCAATCGTTTCTTGTCTGGCTTTCAAAGCCAAGCTGCGGTCTACGATATTTTTTTTATCAGATTCGCTTAGGGATATCTGTAGTTTCTGCAAGCGTTCTGTCTCTGTCTGCTCGCGATGGTGCCCTAGTTTTGTATCCGGCGGCATTACCAGTCGGATTCTGTGAGTATTCTCCAGCAGCAAGGTTTTCGCCAGAGATTTAATGTATTCTGGATTTTTGATTTTTTCCTGCAAATTATGAAGCACGGGATCAAGATCTAAGAGTGCTGCAGAATCGCCTCGATGTGTTGCTCCGGTAAGTGCGGTAAGCATAAGTCCTAGACCATAAGGATAGCCTCCGCCAGAAACCTCTCGCTGTTGAAGTTCGAGTTGATGCAGGCTCGATGCGATTTGTTCAAAAGGGATCCCATCATCAGCTATTGACTTCACAACGGACATTATCATTGCTTCCACATTATCTGCTTCGCGTTCCTCTGATCCCTCAATCCCGCATGCAAAGCATAATTGCTTTTGGGAATCTTCCAAGCCACACATTGGCGACGGCGAGGAACCTAAGGCTGAACTTTCAAGGGCATTCATAAGTGGTGAGCCACTGTTGTCAAGGAGCACGCTTGCCAAAAGTCGGGCTTCCATGGTCGATTCGAGGTCAGTGGACTCTCCCAGCAGCCAAGCCAAAACGATATGGGTTTTTTTGGCAATAGATTCGGATTCATCGATAGCGTATGTTTCTCTAAAATACTGTGGCGTCTCGTATCGTTTTTCGTTCTGAACCGCTATTTTGCAATCAAGCTGTTTAAATTTATTTAATGCCAACTCTTCAAATCTGGCCTGATGATCTGTCGCTAGAATGTTGCCATATGTCATAAAGATAGCGTTACTAGGGTGATAGTGACTGTTATAAAAGTCCATAAATTGCTGATAGCTGAGGTCCGGAATATGCGCAGGATCTCCGCCGCTATTAAAATGATAGGTGCTAGTCGGATAGAGATATTTGGTCAGGGTTTGCCATAATATCGAATTTGTAGAACTCATCGCTCCTTTCATTTCATTAAAGACGACTCCCTTGAATGTAAGTTCAGAGTCACAATCGAGAGGATCGGAAAACTCGAGACGATGACCCTCTTGAGCAAAATCCAGGGGGTCAAGTCGGGCAAAAAAGACTGAATCTAGATACACCTCCAGTAAATTTTGAAAATCTTTAAAGTTTTGGCTTGCAAACGGATAGGCGGTCCAATCTGAGCTCGTCATAGCGTTCATAAAAGTATTCAGAGACCGTCTGGTCATCAGAAAAAACGGATCACGAACTGGGAATCGTTCGCTCCCGCAAAGTGCGGTGTGCTCTAGAATATGAGCTACCCCTGTTGAGTCCTCGGGTACGGTGCGCAGAGCAACCATGAACACGTTTTCTTTGTTATCTGCCTGAAGGTGGATGTGCTGCGCTCCTGTCGCTAAATGGTGATACTCTTCGAATGTAAGATTTAATGATTCAATAGGTTGTTTTCGAGTAAGTTGAAAAGCAGGATGAGCTGAATGCGACATTTGTTTTGGTTTCTCCGAGTTTAAGAAGTTTTGAGTTGATACACCTGTAAGATTTGTAACGTATGAACCTATATACGTATGCTATTCTATGATATCTCTACGTTGTATCAAACAACGCAGAACTTAATTTGCCAAAATAGCCGGTCGATGATTTGGTAAGCTATTCAGGTAGGGAAATTGTCATTGCAATTAAAGAATGGCCCACCCATTCGTTGCGTGTCGATCTGTAGCGGCTTAAAAGTTGAATCAGGAACAGCAGATATTCGAGAAAAGCGAAGTCTCTAATACTCAACAACCGAATATATTGAGGGATCCCCATGACAACTTGTTTTTTAGCACCGGTTGATGATCTTTTGTTTTTGTTCAACGATGTTATGGATATGCAGAGTAATTTCGAACGTGTTCGGGGGGGAGATTCTGCTACGCCGGATCTGTTGTCGGCAATCTTCTCAGAGGCAGGCAAATTTTGTGAGTCCGAATTGGCGCCGCTTTACCGAAAAGGGGACGCAGGGTGCCAATGGCAAAATGGGGTGGTAACGACTCCCGAGGGTTTCAAAGAGGCTTACAAAAGTTTTATTGAAGGGGGTTGGACGTCCATTAGTGGAGATACCAGTTATGGTGGCCAAGGACTTCCATCCTCTATATCAATAGCGATAAGCGAGATGCTAGCGACAGCCAACTGGGCCTGGTCAATGTACCCTGGACTCAGTGAGGGCGCGATAGCGACCCTCGAGGCACATGGGACAGATGTGCAGAAAGATTTTTATCTGAGCAAACTAATTAGTGGGCAGTGGAGTGGAACAATGTGCTTGACTGAAGCTCACTGTGGGACCGATCTGGCTCAAATGAAATCAAACGCGGTGCCGGATGATGAAGGTGCTTACAGGCTCAACGGCACGAAAATATATATTTCAGCCGGCGAGCATGATCTTACCGAAAATATCATTCACATTGTTCTTGCAAAACTGCCCAATGCGCCTTCTGGAACAAAAGGAATCTCAATATTTATTGTTCCAAAGTTTCTACCGAATGAAGATGGTTCTCTCGGCAAACGAAATGGAGTTTTGTGCGGTTCAATAGAGAAAAAAATGGGGATCCACGGGAGTGCTACCTGCGTGCTCCATTTTGAAAATGCTAAAGCTTTCCTTATTGGTGAACCGCATGATGGTATGAAGGTGATGTTCACTTATATGAATGTGGCCAGGATTGGGACAGGAGCACAAGGCGTGGCTGCCGCTGAGCTGTCTTATCAGACGGCTGCTGCATATGCTAAAGATCGTCTCGCAATGCGCTCTCTGTCGGGAGTCAAGAATCCGCAGGGTCCGGCTGATCCGATTATTGTGCATCCTGATGTGAGGCGAATGCTATTGACTCAGAGGGTGATCGCTCAGGGCGGTCGAGCGATGGTGACTTATGCCAGCGGTTTTGCTGATGTGTTCCGCAGCGGAACATGCGCTAAAGCTCGTTCAGCTTGTGAGTCGAGACTTGGTTTTTGTACGCCAATTATGAAAGGTTTTTTGACTGAAATGGGAGTGGTTTGCGCTAACTTGGGTGTGCAAGTCTTCGGTGGACATGGTTATGTCAAAGACTGGGGTGTTGAACAGATCCTTCGGGACAGCAGGATATCGACTTTGTACGAAGGGACTACAGGAATTCAGGCTCTCGATCTTTTGGGACGTAAGGTTCTGCTGGACGATTTTGCCCAATTAAAACTGTTTACGCGAGACATACGCCATTTCTGCTATCAATTCGCCCCTTGGAAAAAGAATCGATTTACTCGTAAGATGTGGAAGAAATGTTTTACGCTTTTCAGATTGTCACTCAAGTGGCGGTATTTGGCTTTAAGGGTAGGAATACGATCCCGAAAAAATCCTGACTGTGTTGGCGCAGCTTCCAACGATTTTCTGATGTTTTCGGGTTATGTATTCATGGCGTTTATGTGGGCAAAAATGAATTATGTCGCACATCAAAAATTAGCTAACGAAGAAGGTGATGTCGACTTCATGAAGGCGAAGATTCACAGCGCAGATTTTTATTTTTCTCGCTTGTTGCCTGCCGCAGATGCGCATGCTTGCCAATTAATGGCCCCGGCGTCAACATTGATGGCGATGCCAGAATCCGACTTTTAGGATGCCCTTTGAAACAAATGGAAGAAAGAAAATTTAGGATCAACTCTGACGGCGTTTCTTTAGTAGCCCAGAATGCCGTTTCTTTCGGCACTCAAAAAATTTTGTTTGCTGCGATTGGGACCTGGCGAGAGGCGATTGAACATGGGTAGCCGAGACGAAGTTACTAGAAGTCGCATAACAGATCCCTCAGAGGCCATGATGAGGGGCGACGAGGAGGATTTCGCGTCACTATTTGGTAAACCAGTTAGGCCTTTGAAAGAAAAAGGATCGCAGCGTAAGGCAATGCTCAGTGGGCAAACGCCGGGTATGATATTTCGTAGGCAGGCGGCTGAGCGAGAAACCCCAGTAGATAAAAACACTCTCGATTCCGGAGCGTTTGTGGAACCTCTGAACCCATTAGATTGCTTGGCTTATGTCCGTCCGGGAGTGCAGCATGGTGTCTTCAAAAATCTTAGATTAGGAAAATATTCCATCCAATCAAGTCTCGATTTGCATGGAGAATCAGTGGAGCGAGCTCGACAAATTACTAATCGGTTTATAGTCGACTGCCGGTTGGCTGGCGTTCGATGTGCATTGATCACCCACGGGAAAGGCGAAAAACGGCAGAACCCTGCGGTCCTAAAAAGTTGCGTAAATCACTGGCTCAGGCAATTTCCGGAGGTTTTAGCTTTTCATAGCGCAAAGAAGTCCCATGGTGGTGTAGGAGCTACCTATGTTCTCCTAAAAAAGAGCGATGAGGCGCGCCAAAAAACGATAGGAAAATTGAAGAAACCAAGAAAATAACGCGTGGGATCGTATGGATTTTGTCTAATTATTAGGACGCTTTCTATACCAAAACACGGGTTTTCGAGAAACCTTAATTGTTAGGATCGATATTTTGATTGAATATGCAATGCGCGCTGCGGAGAAGGGCATAATTCCAGATAAGCTGATTCGCTTCGGAGTTAGACGTTTACTTGCAAGACGTTTACAAGACATCCAGAGTAGCTCGGTTGAAAGTTTCTCAAAAGCGGTGTCTGAGTTTGTTGCGGATATGTCATGCGCTCCCATAGCCGTGCATACAGATAAAGCAAATGAGCAACATTATGAGGTGCCTGAAGCATTCTACGAGAAAGTGCTCGGGGCGAGACTCAAATATAGCTGTGGCCTCTGGAAAGATGGTGAAGGGACACTAGATGATGCCGAGATAGCCGCGCTAAAAGACACCTGTAAATTTGCACAAATTTATAATGGGCAAAAAATTCTAGAACTGGGTTGTGGTTGGGGTTCTCTCTCGCTGTGGATGGCGGAACAGTATCCCGGCAGCACGATATTAGCTGTATCAAATTCGTTCAGCCAGGTTAACTACATCAATCATAGAATTGAGGAACTTGGACTGAAGAATATTACAGTTCTGACACGAGACATGAATGATTTTGAAGCAGAGGCGGAAAGTTACGACCGTGTAGTTTCAGTTGAAATGTTTGAGCATATGCGAAACTACTCCGCGTTATATGGCAAAATCAGTAATTGGTTGGTTCAGGACGGTATTTTCTTCAAACATATTTTTGTGCATCGGCAAGTGCCTTATCTTTTCAAGGTCGAGGGGAGTAACGATTGGATGAGTAGGCATTTCTTCTCGGGCGGCATGATGCCAAGTTTCGAGTTGCCTTTGATGCACCAATCACACCTGCAATTATTGGATCGTCAGGTTTGGGATGGAGTGAATTATGCAAAAACAAGCAACGCATGGTTAGTAAAAATGGATAAGCATCGTGATGAACTTCTTCTTCTTTTTAGAGATGTCTATGGCGTCACAGAGGCATCTATCTGGTGGCAGCGATGGCGTATTTTTTTTATGGCATGTGCTGAATTGTTCGCTTTCAGAGATGGCCAGGAATGGTGGGTTGCGCATTACCTTTTCAACAAAAAGGCTAAAGCCCCCTCGTGGGAATAGAGAGTATGACGCTATGCAATTTCTATTAGTTCGGGCAAACCAACCCAAAAACATAAGTTGCCGGGGATTGCCGTGTAGCGTTTTTTCTATAGCCTCCCTCGGGTTCATTATGTTGCTGTTAATAACTGCCTCTTCTGTTGGAGCCGACGAAAAGCGACTGGAGTTGAAATTTGATGTATTTTTAAATGGAAAATTGATGGGATGGCATTTCTATAAAGTTTCAGAATCCAATGGCTTCACAGATGTGCAATCTAAAACAAAACTTGACGGAAGAATCTTCGTCTTTAAACAGGTAGATTACGCGCATCAATCTAACGAGAGGTGGTCCAATGGGTGCCTGCAAAAACTTGAGAGTGACACCATATCAGGGAAGAGAAAAACCAGCATTGAAGGGTGGCTTACGGAAGATGGTTTTCTGATAAAGCAAAATGGCTCATCAAGATTGCTCCCGGCATGCACCAGAACCTTTGCATACTGGGAGCCTGAATTGCTAAAGGCAGAGTTTTTGTTGAATCCTGACTCCGGTGAGCATTTGAAAGTGACCTATGATAAAAAGGCTGTTGAGGATGGAATTACTTTGACTTTAACAACCCCGAGGGAACCAATTTATTTGAAGTATGATAACAAAGGAAACTGGCTGGAGTTGGAGTCAAGGGTAAAATCAATTGTGCCTATTAGGTATCAGCGGTCATTATCCCTATGAGTAATAGATCTTATACTCTTTCTGTGTTTGTTTTGCTTTTTTCCTTGTCAGGGTGTGCTCAAGTCGCGCCTCTTTCTAACGTCGATTACGTTGATTTGCAACGATTTATGGGGCGTTGGTATGTTATCGGGGGAATCCCTACATTTTTTGAGAAAGGTGCTCATAACCCCACTGAGACCTATCAAATTGGTAATGACGGGACCATCGAAACAACGTTTACCTTTAACGATGGAAGTTTTGAGGGTGACCAAAAGAGCTACCGTCCGATAGGATTTGTTGTTGACAAACAATCGAACGCAGTTTGGGAAATGCAATTTATTTGGCCCTTCAAAGCAGATTATCGAATTATTTATCTTGACGAACAATACGCTCATACGGTGATAGGAAGGGAGAAGCGTGATTATCTATGGATAATGTCACGGGAACCGAGAATTGAGGAACTGGTTTGGAAAGAAATTTTGATCTTGGTGGAAAGCGTGGGCTATTCATCAGATCAGATCCATCAGTTCCCCCATGCAAAAGTTTCAAAATGAAGTTCAGTTTGGTGACCGAACCGCAAGCATGAAGATCATGAGATGAAAATCGCCGTTATTGGAAGCGGTATAGCCGGAAATGTAATCGCGTCGAAGCTTTGTGCTAGGCACGACATAACAATGTTTGAGCGAAACACGCATGTTGGTGGGCACACCCACACTCACTTGGTAGAAACGCCCGACGGCCCTCAATATATCGATTCCGGTTTCATCGTGTTCAATTATCGCACTTACCCTAATTTTACTAAATTACTGGCGGAACTTGGTGTTGATTCACAAAAGTCCGTGATGAGCTTTAGTGTCAGTTGTAAATCAACTAATTTTGAGTATATGGGCTCTAACTTAAACACATTGTTTTCGCAGCGAAGACATTTGATAAGCCCTTCCTTCTGGAAATTTCTGATAGAAATATATCGATTTAACACAACGGCGAAAACCTTTCTCAAAGAGAATTCGGATACAACCACTCTGCGTCATTTCCTAGAAAAGGAGAAGTTTAGTGATGATTTTAGTCGATTATACCTTATACCCATGGCGGCATCTGTTTGGTCCGCACAACACGATAGGATACTCGATTTCCCTGCGCGTTCATTATTTGTATTTCTGAGCAATCATGGCCTGCTAAATGTTCGCGATCGGCCCACTTGGCATGTCATTCAAGGCGGTTCGAAACAATACGTAGAGGCGCTCACGAAAGGTTTTAAAGATCGTATAAGGCTGTCGACTGAAGTCTTTAAAATCGAGCGTAATGAGACCGATATATTAATCGAAAGCAATCGGGGAAAAGAGATATTCGACTATGTCTTTGTGGCCTGTCATAGCGATGACGCATTGGCTCTCCTTAAGGACCCTTCAATCGCTGAGAAAAGAATTTTGGGCGCCATAAAATATAAAAAGAATAAAGCGATATTGCATACAGACTATAATTTGATGCCAAACAACAAAAGAGCTTGGGCTGCTTGGAATTATCATATGCTCAACGACGGGGATGGCTCTGTGGCTCTCACCTATAATATGAATATTTTGCAAGGATTGAAGGGCAAAACGCAATATTGCGTTACTTTGAATAATGAGAATGCAATTAACGCGAGTAACATTGTCAAAGAGATGGAATACAGTCATCCAGTGTTCACCTCGGAATCGCTCTCAGCTCAAAAAAGGGTCGATGAATTAAATGGTCAGCGAAGGACGTTCTATGCCGGTGCTTATTGGGGATATGGATTTCATGAGGACGGCGTGTCGAGTGCTTTGAATGCGATCAACTCTTTTAACTTGAGCTTGTGCAGCGAAAAAAGTGTTTTCTAGAGGAAATCGATGCTGAGTCATATAAAAAGCACACTAAATAGTAGACTTTATTTAGGTTCAGTTAGCCATAGCCGAGGCGTGCCTATCGAAAATACATTTAAGTACCAGCTCTTTATGTTTTATATAGACTTGGATGAGATAGCACATCTTTTTGATGATTTTACTTTCTGGTCCTCCAACAAAATTAATCTGGCCTGGTTTAGGCGTTCTGATCACCTTGGCGATAAGGATACACCTTTGGGTGAGTGTGTACGAGATTTGGTGGAGGAGCATTCTGGGAATAGGCCCAAGGGACCGATTAGATTATTAACCAACCTGAGATATTTTTTTTATAGATCCAATCCGGTAAGTTTCTTTTACGTATTTAAGGAGGATGGCATAACCCTTGAGGCAATTGTGGCAGAGGTTACCAACACGCCATGGGATGAAAAATTTTGTTATGTGCTCGATCTCAAGGGCAAACCAGATGAACAAGGGAAACATGTTCACACCAATGCTAAGGGATTTCACGTTTCCCCCTTTATGCCAATGAATATGTCATATCAATGGAGAATTTCCACGCCAGATGAACGTTTATTGGTCCGTATACAAACTTTTAGAGAAGACGAACGTTTTCTCGATGTTTCACTCAATATGGAGGCTCAGCCAATCTCTTCATCGACTCTCAATAGGTGCCTTGTGGTCTACCCATTCCTAACGGTAAAAGTGTCCTTGGCAATTTATTGGCAAGCATTCAAGTTATTTATAAAACGAGTCGCATTCTACCCGCATCCGAACAATCTCAATAAAAGCTAAGGAACATTTATATGACGTTGACTGCTCAAAACCAAGGGTCCCGCCGACAAAACTGGATAAATGCGCGAGCAAAAAATGTTGTTCGGCGTCGTCTAGAGAGTATAAAGGGCGGTTCGATAACACTTGTCGAGGGAGGAGAAGCGACTATTTTTGGACACTCCCCTCCAGACGAGGCAGGTTTAAGCGCAACGGTTTACATTAATGATGGAGATTTCTACTCGAGCGTTGCCTTTGGCGGGAGTTTGGGGGCTGGGGAGGCTTACATAAGCGGACAATGGCAATGCAGCGACTTAGTAAGTTTGGTCCGTTTAATGATTAGCAATCGTGACGTGCTTGAATCGTTGGATGACGAAGTCTCGTCAATGACCCAATGGCGCAGGCGCTTTCTGCATTGGCTTA
>MDTB01013886.1_pt1 | contig 14940 bp, 18 predicted proteins | sample 811161 | NCBI WGS metagenome assembly MDTB01 (sample SAMN05326650, study PRJNA326480) | marine metagenome | isolation source: seawater | place: Mediterranean Sea | collected 2009
AATGTTGTTGATGCGGATTTTGAAGAAGTAAAAGACGAAAATAAAGAAAAAAGCGCTTAACTGACATCTATTTGTCCAAGTTATACACATGGCTAAAAGAGATTATTATGATGTCTTAGGTGTTAGAAAAAGTGCAAGTCCTGAGGAGTTAAAATCTGCTTACAGAAAGTTAGCAGTTAAATATCACCCAGATAAAAATCCTGACGATAAAGTAGCTGAAGAAAAGTTTAAAGAAGCTGGTGAAGCCTACGGTGTACTTTCAGATAAATCAAAAAAAGAAAACTATGATAATTTTGGTCACGCAGCTTTTGAAAATGGAGGTGGTAGACAGGGTGGATTTGGTGGTTTTAGTGGTGCTGATTTTTCAGATATCTTTGAAGATTTTTTTGGGGATTTTGGTGGTAGTGGAAGAAATTCAAGAAGAAGTTCAAATAATAGAGGCTCAGACCTAAGATATGATTTATCCATATCATTAGAGGAGGCTTACACAGGTAAAAAACAAAATATACAATTCTCTACTTCAGAAAAGTGTAATACTTGTAAAGGGAATGGATCTAAACCTGGGTCTAGTCCAGATAGATGTTCTTATTGTGGAGGGAACGGAAAAATTCGAACTAATCAAGGCTTTTTTACTGTTCAGCAAACCTGTCCTCAGTGTGCTGGTAGTGGTGAAGAAATAACTAACCCATGTACAGATTGTAGTGGGCAGGGAAATAAGCAAATTTCAAAAAAAATATCAGTAACTATCCCAAAGGGAGTTGACGATGGAACCAGAATTAGACTTGCTGGTAAAGGTGAAGCTGGAATGAGAGGTGGTGCTACTGGAGATTTGTATCTATTCATAAATGTAAAATCTCACGAGCTATTTAAAAGATCAGATGTAAATTTATTTTTTGAATTTCCAATTTCTATCGCAGATGCTGCTCTAGGATCAACTATCGAGATACCAACTATTGATGGAAAAAAAGCTAAAATTAAAATTCCAGATGGTACACAAGATGGAAAACAGTTTCGATTAAAGGGTAAGGGCATGCCCTTTATAAAAAGGGGTGACTATGGAGATTTATATGTACAAGTAAAAACTGAAGTACCGGTTAACTTAAATAAGGAGCAAAAAGATTTATTAGAAAGATTTAAAAAAATAGAAAACGAAAAGTCTAATCCTAGTATTAAAAAATTTTTCCAAAAAGCTAAAAGTTTTTGGAACAGTTAAAATGGGACTAAAGGAAATAATTCCATCAATTTTTTTAATTGCAGTTTTAATTTTAGTACTTCCAAGTTTTTTAAACTCAAACTCAAGATTAAAAGAATTCATCAAAAATTTACTCATTTGGTCTATAATTGTTGCTGTAATTGTAATAATTTCATATCTTATTATCATATAAAAAATTTTATAAAAGTGTTGAACTATGCATAAAGATAATTGATAATTATTCAAAAATTTTATCAAAAAAAAATGAAAAAAATTAAATTAGCAATAACTGGTGGTTTAGGAAGAATGGGTCAGCAATTAATAAAATCTTCCAAATTAAATAAAAATTTTGAATTATCAGTTGTCACAGAAAGTAAAACAATAAACAAAAAAATTGGTTTTATTAAGTTTGGGTTAAATACCGAAGCTTCATTTAAAAAGGCTGATGTAATTATTGATTTTACAATACCAAATTGCACGCTAGAGGTACTAAAGATTGCCTCAAAGTTAAAAAAAAAAGTGATAATTGGAACAACCGGATTTACAAAAAAAGAAGAAAGCTTAATCAAAAAATATTCAAAAAGAATTCCAATATTGAAAGCTGGTAATATGAGTCTTGGAGTAAACTTACTGATGTATTTGGTTGAAATAGCCTCAAAATCATTGAATGAAGACTATCAAACTAAAATTTCTGAAGTACATCATAAACATAAAAAAGACTTCCCGTCTGGAACAGCGCTAATGTTAGCAAAAGGTATTGCTAATGGAAAAAATAAAAACCTTTACAAATTAGTTGGTAAAAAATTTTTAAATAAAAAAAATTTTCCTTATGGAAAAAAAATTAATTTTAATTCACTAAGAAGAGGTGAAATTATAGGAGAACATGAAGTAAAATTTTCAAGTGGTAAAGAAATAATTACTCTTAATCATGAAGCATTTGACAGAACATTGTATTCTGAAGGTGCATTATCAGCTGCTAAATGGTTAGTTTCTAAAAAACCTGGTCTTTACTCAATGAGAGATCTTATGAATTTCAAATAATGAATGAAATTCAAAGAGCTAAATCAATTTTAAAAATTTTAAACATAACCTACCCCAGAATAATTGTGCCATTGAAAAGTAGAAATGTTTTTACCTTACTAATATCTGTCCTTCTTTCAGCTCAATGTACAGATATCAATGTAAATAATGTTACTAAAAATATTTATACCAAATATTATAAACCTGCTCATTTTAAAAAATTAGGTAGAAAAAAAATTGAAAGATTAATAAAAAAAATTGGAATATTTAGAATAAAAGCAAAAAGTATATATAATCTTTCAAAATTGTTACTTAAAAACCATGCTGGAAAGGTTCCTAAAACTTTTGAGGAACTTGAGAAACTTCCGGGGGTAGGTCATAAAACTGCAAGTGTAGTTATGTCTCAAGGATTTGGGTACCCAGCATTTCCAGTAGATACCCATATTCATAGGCTAGCTCAAAGATGGGGGCTTACTAATGGTAAAAACGTCACTCAGACTGAAAGAGATTTGAAAAGACTATTTCCAAAAAAGAACTGGAATAAACTTCACCTTCAAATTATTTATTATGGAAGAGAATACTGCAAGGCAAGAGATTGCTATGGATTAACTTGTAAAATATGTACTACTTGTTATCCTAATAGAAAAAAACCATTAAAGACAAAAAAAGCTTAACATGAAAATCTTAGGAATTGGTAATGCAATTGTTGATGTTATTTGTAAAGTTGAAGAAAATTTTATTTCTCAAAATAAGTTAAGTAAAGGTAATATGAAGTTAATATTCGATGAGAATGAGTATAATAATTTACTTAATAAATTAAATATTGAAAAAACTACTTCAGGTGGTTCTGTTGCAAATTCAGTAGTTGGGTTATCACAGCTAGGAAATGATGTTGGTTTTATTGGAAAAGTTTCAGACGATGATTTTGGAAATAAATATGAATTTGGCCTCAAAAAAGAAAACGTCAGTTTCATTTATAATAAAAAAAAAGAATTTTTGCCTACTGGTACTTGCTTAATATTAATTACACCAGACTCTGAAAGAACTATGTGTACATTTTTAGGTACAGCAGGAAAAATTAATGAAAATGATATTAATATAGGCGCAGTAAAACAAAGTGAGATGATTTTTTTAGAAGGATATTTATGGGATGAAGGTGATCCAAAAAAAGCATTTGATATTGCAATCAAAAATGCAAACAAGGTTGCAATGTCTCTATCAGATAAATTCTGTGTAGATAGACATAAATCTCACTTTTTAGAATTGGTAAAAAATGAATTAGATATAACTTTTGCTAATGAAGAGGAAATAATATCTTTAATTGATGCCAAAAATTTTGGAGAAGTTATATCATTTGGAAAAGAGATAAAAAAATTGCTTATTATTACTAGAGGGGAAAAAGGTGCCATCTGTATAGACGGAAATGACGTTAGTGAAATTCAATCAATGAAAAATTTAAAAATTTTAGATTTAACAGGTGCAGGGGATTTATTTGCTAGCGGATATCTTCATGGTTACTTAAATAACTTTTCAAATAAAGATTGTTTAGCTAAAGGAACAGAGATGTCTTCAAAAGTTATTCAGCAAATTGGTGCTAGGCTTTAGTTTTATTTTGTCTTTTAAAACTACCCTTCCCCTTTTTAGGTTTAATAATTCTAGGTTTATATTTTTGGGTAAATAAATCTTTGGCTATTTTATTTTTTTTTTTCAATTTATTTTGTACCCCTCTTTTAAACTAATTATGAAATTATCATCTCGAAATTGATCTTTAATTTTTTTTCTAAGCCGATAAATATGAGTTTCAACAGTATGAGTTTCTAAATTAGTTGACTGATTCCAAACTAACTCTTGTAATTCATTTACACTACATGGTTTATTTTTATTTTTAAGGTAGAGTATTACAAGAGTTTCTTTTTCAGTTAAATTAAGTTTAATATTTTGTTTATATAATGTGCGAGAATTTAAGTTTATCTTATATTTTCCTAAGTTAATTTCTGACTTAAAATCAAAATTTTTTTTCAAAAAACTTATATTTATAGTTTCCAAAAGCTTCTCTATCTTTATTGGAAAGTTCTCTAATAATATTTGATTATCTATAAAATTAATCTTCGTTTCAGATAAGACTAGATAATTCTCTAAATTATTAATTTTTGAAAGTTCCTGCTTTGTTTTAAATAATAAATTACAATTTAATTTTTCTTTGATTTCTATTAATATATCAAAAATGACTTTTGAGTCACAAACGATTAAGTTATGAACATTCATTAATAATTATATGATAATAATTTTAAAAAATAATGAAAGCCTTATATGTGATGATTTTAAATTTAAATGTGTAATAGGAAGTGGTGGCAAAACCTTAAATAAGATTGAAGGGGATAAAAAAACTCCCAAAGGAACTTTCTCCCTAGGTAATTTATTTTATAGATCTGATAGAAAAAAAAAACCAGAAACTATTTTAAAATGTAGAAAGATTAATAAAAAAATGGGGTGGTGTGATGATTTAAATTCAAAAACAAAATATAATAAATTAATAAAAATAAATAAGAATTCAAAATTAAAATATGAAAAACTATTTAGAAAGGACTCAATCTACGATTTTTTAATACCTATAAATTATAATACAGAAAAGACAATCAAAGGAAAAGGAAGTGCTATTTTTATTCATTTAACAAAAAATTATAAAAAAACTCTTGGATGTATTGCTTTAAAAGAAAAAGATTTTTTAATTTTAGTAAAAATAATTAAAAAAAATACCAAAATTATAATTAGTTAAGCCCGGGATCCAAAAATTTTAGATCCTATTCTAATATACGTGGCGTCGTTTTCTACTGCTTTTAAATAATCCTGAGACATTCCCATACTTAAATCTTTAACATTAATCAAAGATTTAAGTTTTTTCATCTCGGAAAAATAAATATCAGTTTTGTTATCAATTGGAGGAATACACATCAAACCTATAATATTCAAATTTAATTCTGACACACAAGTTTGATAAAAATTTTTTAATTCATTTGGTTTAATACCACTTTTTTGCTCTTCATCTGCTATATTAATTTGTATAAATATTTTAAGATTTTTATTAATTTTTTTTTGTTCATCAGATATTTTCTTCGCAAGTTTGATATTGTCCAATGAATGGATGTAATCAAATAAGGGAATAACAAATTTTACTTTATTTGTTTGAAGCTTACCAATCATGTGAAGCTGAATATTTGAAAAGTTTTTTTTTATATCAGTCCACTTTTCTACAGCTTCTTGCACTTTATTTTCTCCAAAATGAATTTGACCATGCTCAATTAATGGTAATATATCATTTGATAGAAAAGTTTTACTTACCGCAATAATTTTAACTTTATCAAAATTAGGTAATTTTGACTTTAATTCTGTCTCTATTGAAACTAAATTATTTATATTCTTATGCAAAATAAGTTACCTAAAAATTTTTTATTTGTTGATAAATTTAATTTAAATGATTTAACATTTTTAAACAAAAATATCGATATCATTTATAGAAACTACAAACAAAAGGCGAGTAAAAATACCCTTTTATCTTTAAAGAATTTTTGTAAAAAAGATAGAAGAAAACTTTATCTTTCTAATAATATTAAACTTGCAATTCAACTAAACCTGGATGGCGCATATATTCCATCCTTTAATAAAAATTTAAATTTTAGTAATTTAAATATTCAAAGGAAATTTGAAATAATTGGCTCTGCACACAATAAGAAAGAGATCATGATAAAAAAACTACAAAATTGTAAGTTAATTTTTTTGGCACCTCTGTTTAAAACAGCAAAAAATAAGAAATATTTAAATGTTATAAAATATAATTTGGTAACACTTAACGAAAACATAAAATTTATTGCTCTTGGTGGCATATGTAAATCAAATATAAAAAAAGTTTATTTAACTAAATCTATTGGGTTTGCAGGTATAAGCTGGATAAAAAAAAACGGCCCAAGAAACTTTCTTAGGCCGTTTTTATAAAATTTAATCGTCTTTAAATTAGAATGATAATCCTAAAGCGATTTCAGTTGCAGAAGCTGTTGCCGCATTGCTGTCATAACCTGGGTTTTTAGTTTCCATGTTATAAGCTTTGATCGACATTGCTCCCATTGAGTAAGCAACCTGTAAAGCTTCAGTATCTTGAGTTACATCCACAATTTCAGTAGCTTTGTCTGACTGTGCATCGTAAGTATCTTCAGTTTCTGTGTAAGAAATTGAAAGATTATCATTTACGTTAAATGCAATCGACATTGACTCTGATTCAAAGATACCAGTAGCTGTTCTTACTGTTTTTGCAGCAGTTGCAGCTTCAGCTGTATCATCTGTATCAGCTACACCGTTTTCTAGGTAAGACTCAGAGTAACCAATTGAAACTGGTCCAAATGAGTACGTAGCATACCAAACACCTTCAAAACTGTCTGATTGCATATCACCAGTTCCACTAGCTCTTGGAGTCATGTTTTCGATTTCAGCAGCGTATACACCAACTTTTAATGCATCGTAACCAACTGTTATACCTGCACCAATACCAGAACCTCTAGCTTCGTTGTAAGTAGTTGTTCCACCATCGTTTGCTGGACTATCAGAAGCATGAGGTGAGTATTCTAAACCGATTGATACAGTTGCTCCAGCAATATCCATTGAAGGTGCATTGTATGTAATCATGTTAGAGTCTGTTGCGTTACCAACGATGTTCGCTGAGTTTTGTTGCGCATCAGAAGTTTGCTCATATGCTTGTGGTACTTCTTCATCATACGCATAACCTAAACCACCAGTATCAGCTCCGAAAGTAACTGTACCTAAAGAACCCATAGTTAGTGAAGTGTAAGATGAAGATACTACCATAGCATCTGTTAAAAGCGTGCTTACGGCAAATGTCCAACCATTATCTAGTTCTCCACTACCTGAAAAAGCAACATCTTTGTCTGTACCTAAAGATTTACTAGTGTTACCAGGTTTTGTTTTATAAGTAACATTAGCAGAACCTGAAACAGACATTTCGCCCGCTTGAGCACTTACTGCAACTAGCGAACCTGCTAAAGCTGTAAGACCCAATTTTTTCAAATTGTTCATATATTCTCCTTTTTGTTTATTCATATGAATGCTAGCTAATTAACATTTAACCCTTGAAATAATGAACTTTTTTATTTAATTTTGCTATTTTAACCCTAATTGTGACTTTTTTATCACATATTTTTTATTAAAAATCTTGATTATTTGTATTACAAGTGTTTCTTCAAATTATTCTAATTTTTTTAAAAATGATAAAAAAAATAACATTATTTCTGCTTATTTTATCAATACCTTTAGCAAGCTGCGGAATTTACAAAAAATCTGACGTAAAAGAAAACCCAGTCAATGTTAATGAACGAGTTAAAAAAAATATTGAAGAAGGTAGAGGGATAAAGTTTGGCAATAGAAGTGGCCCTGGTGGTACCTTTGATTTTGCCTCATCTAACGAATTATGGCGGGCTTCAATCGAAATTTTAGACTTTGTTCCCTTCACTAATGCTAGTTATTCCGGGGGAATACTTATAACGGAATGGTTTGATGGAAATTCCCCAGACCAAAATAGTAGAGATTTAAAAATTACAGTTAGGTTTCTATCAAATGAAATTAGATCCGATGCTTTAAAAATTAATATTCATGAAAAGTTATGTGAAAATAACTCTTCTAAATGTTCTGTTAATAAAATTGATTCCAAATTAGGAAATGAAATTAAGATTGCAATATTAAAACGAGCCGCATTGTTAGAAAAGTTATCTAGAGATAAAAAAGTAAAAGAATTTAAAAAATCAGGTAAAAAAATTATTACAGGACCTTCAGGCAATCAATAACTTAATTATTTAAGTGGATAGATATAATTTTAAAGTTGTAGAAAAGAAATGGCAAAGTTACTGGCAAAAAAATAAATCTTTTAAGACCAGTTTAGATCTTAATAAAGAAAAATTTTACTGTCTGGAAATGTTTCCATATCCTTCAGGAAAAATTCATATGGGGCACGTCAGAAATTATACAATTGGTGATGTGTTAGCACGATACAAATCTATGCAAGATTTTAACGTCCTCCATCCAATGGGTTGGGACTCATTTGGGATGCCAGCTGAAAATGCTGCAAAACAAAATAATTTAGATCCAAAAATTTGGACAGAAAAAAATATAAATACAATGAAAGATCAGTTGAAATTATTAGGTCTCTCTATTGATTGGGATCGAGAAATATCAACTTGTTCACCAGAATATTATAAGCATCAACAGGCTTTTTTTTTAAAACTTTTTGACAAAGGATTAGTTTATCGAAAAGAAAATTACGTAAACTGGGATCCTGTAGATGAAACAGTTTTAGCAAATGAACAAGTTATTGATGGAAAAGGATGGCGTTCAGGGGCTATCGTGGAAAGAAAAAAACTAAATCAATGGTTTTTTAATATTTCCAAGTTTTCTAATGAACTTCTAGATGGACTTGATGCATTAAATAAGTGGCCAAAAAAAGTGAAAACAATGCAAAAAAATTGGATTGGCAAGTCTTTTGGTTGTGAAATCGATTTTAAAGTTAAGAGTGATTATTCTATTAACAGTATTAAATGTTTTACTACTAGACCAGATACTTTATTTGGTTTTTCCTTTTTAGCAGTTTCAATAGATCATCCTATTTCAGAATTTTATAAAAATGACAAAGATTTTATAAGTTTTAAGGAAAAGTGCTCAAAAAATGGTACTACTGAGGAGTCTATAGCTCAGGCAGAAAAAATTGGTTTTAAAACTAATATAACTGCAATAAATCCACTTGATGAAAAGATCGAAGTACCTGTTTATTTTGCCAATTTTGTTTTAATGGATTATGGTTTTGGTGCTGTTTTTGGGTGCCCTGCACATGATCAAAGAGATTTAGATTTTGCTCTTAAATATAATTTAAAGGTTACGACAGTTGTAAAACCAAAAAATGAAAATGACTCATTTAAAGTTACTAACGTTGCATATACAGACGATGGTGAAATTTTTAACTCAAGTTTTTTAAACAAGCTTAGTTGGCCCGAAAATTCTGTTCAAGAGACTATTAAAATTTTAGAAAAAAAAGGTATAGGACAAAAAAAAATTAATTTTAGATTAAAAGATTGGGGAATATCAAGACAAAGATATTGGGGATGTCCAATACCAATAGCTTACAATAAAAATGGAGATACAATTAAAATTCCTTTAAATGAACTACCAGTAAAATTACCAGAAAATATTAATTTGAACACTAAAGGGAATCCGCTTGACAATCAAAAAGATTGGAAAAAAGTTCAAATAAATGGAGAAGAATGTGAAAGAGAAACAGACACATTAGATACATTTGTTGACTCATCGTGGTATTTCTTAAGATTTTGTTCTCCAGATAATAAAGATAATGGTTTTGATATGGACGATATAAAGTATTGGATGCCTGTTGATCAATACATCGGTGGTGTAGAACATGCTATACTTCATTTACTTTATTCAAGATTTTTTATGAGAGCCCTAGAGTTTAAAAATGAAAATTTTATCAACCCTGAGCCGTTTCAAGGACTATTTACTCAAGGAATGGTTTGTCATTCAACATTTAAGGATGAAAATAATAATTGGCGTTTTCCTGATGAAGTGCAAACTGATGACGGCAAAAACTTTTATTTAAAAAATTTTCCTAATAAAAAAATTAGAGTTGGTCCTAGTGAATCAATGTCAAAATCAAAAAAGAATACAATTGATCCACAAGAAATTATTAATAATTATGGGGCTGATGCTGTTAGGTTATTTATTCTTTCTGACAGCCCGCCTGAGAAAGATGTCCAGTGGTCTGAAAGGGGTATGGAAGCTGCTTACAAATTTTTACAGAAACTCTGGAACTTAAATAATTTTATACAAAAAAAAAGCTCAAGTAAAAAAAATAAAGATAATGATCAAAGTATCAATATCTTTACAAATTCAATTATAGAAAAAATAACAAATAATTTAGAAAACTTTCATTATAATGTGATTATTGCAAACCTATATGAGATTTACAATTTCTTTAGCGATAAAGTTAAACAAGATTTAAATAAGGAAAACTTATTAGAAAATTACATTAAAATATTAAAAATAATGAATCCTATAATTCCTCATTTTTCTAATGAATGTTTGGAACAACTAAAATTTAAAGATAAATTAACTTGGCCAGAGATTGATAAATCAGTTTTAATTAAAAATGAATTTACGATTGTAATTCAAATCAATGGAAAGAAAAAAGATTTAATAAAGGTCAATAAAGAAATTAATGAAGAAGAGCTTTTAAAAAAAATATATAATAATGAAAAAATTATGAAGTTTTTGAATAAATCAAAGATAAAAAAAACAATATTTATAAAAAATAAACTAATTAATTTAATAATATGAAAAAAATAAAAATTATATTTTTATATCTAATGTTGACAATTTTTACTTATAACTGTGGCTTTAAACCAATATACTCTTCAAATAATTTAGATTTAAAATTTGACACATTTAATTATGAATCTAACAAGTTGAATAATCAAATTATCAAATCTTTGAAAACTTTTTCTAATCCTAATGGATCAAAAGTCTATGACATTGATTTAGATGCTGTAAAGGAAAAAAAAATATTATCTAAAAATTCCAAGGGTGATACAGAAACTTTTGAACTCAGAATAATTTTGAATATGACTATAAAAACTAAGGAGGAAACGTATAAAAAAAGTTTTATCGATAAGATAAAATATAACAATAATGACAACAAATTTGAACTTAGACAATACGAACTAGAAGTTGAAAAACAAATTATTACAGATTTAATTGAGAAAATTGTTATTTTCTTTTCAGAAATTTAAATGATAGTAAAATCCTACGAAATTAAAAATTATTTAAACACAAATAATATTTTTTTATTTTATGGTGAAAACACTGGTTTAAAGGAAGAAATTTTAGAAAATTTTTTTAAAAGAGATTACAAAGATTGCACATTTAATTATTCTGAAAAAGAAATACTTGTTAATTTAGATAACTTTTATAATCAAATAGACACAAAATCGTTTTTTGATAATAAAAAATTAATTATCATTAACAACACAACAGATAAAATTAAAGAAGATATTGAAAATATATCTAAAAAAAAAATTAGAAGATATAACCATTATCTTGATTTCAAATATACTTGAAAAAAAATCAAAACTAAGAAACTTTTTTGAAAAAAAGAAAGGTTTAATTAGTGTTCCTTGTTATAAAGATAATTATAAAACATTGGCAGATATTGTAAGAAATTTTCTAAAAAGAAGAAAAATACTATCATCACAAGAAACAGTTAATATTATTATTGAAAAAGCTTCAGGCGATAGAAAAAATTTAAAAAATGAGTTAATAAAAATTGAAAATTTTTTAGGTTCAAAGAAAAATTTGAGCTCAGAAAATGTTTTAAAATTAACAAACTTGTCAGAGAATTATAGCATTCAGGAATTAGTAAACAATTCTTTAGCAAGAAATAAAAAAGATACTTTGAAAATAATTAATGAAAATAATTTTTCCTTTGAGGATTGTATGATAATAACAAGGTCTATGTTATACGCTGCTAATAGACTATTAAAGTTAATTGAAAAAAAAAATAAAACGCCAGACTTGGAAACATTAATTTCCAATCATAAACCCCCTATATTTTGGAAGGATAAAGAAATAATAAAAAATCAAATTAAAAACTGGAAATTGGATAAACTTAAAGATTTTATTTTTAAAATTAATAAAATAGAATTGATAGTGAAAAAAAATTCAACTTTTGCATTAAATATAATTTTAGACTTTTTAATTGAAGAATGTTTAAAATTTAATAATTAGCCTTAATTATATCAATAATTTTATTTAGCTGATCAATATCATGGTAGTTAAAAGAAATAACGCCCTTATTTTTCTTATTATTTTTAATTAAAACACTTAAACCAGTTTTATCCGAGATTGATTGTTCTAGGTCTTTGATATTTGGGTCTTTTGAAAATTTTGATGAATTAGGTCTTTTTTTAAAAATTCTTACAAAATTTTCACTCTGTCTAACTGAAAGATTTTTTTCAATAATTTTATTTGCGATAAATAAAGCATTATCTAAACCTACTAAAATTTTAGCATGTCCTGCACTAATCTTTTTATCTTCAACAAATTTTAATACTTCCAGAGGTAAATTTAGAAGTCTCAATGAGTTCGTAATGTAGCTTCTACTTTTGCCTATAAATTTAGATACTTTTTCATGATCATAAGAAAATTCATCGATTAATCTTTTATAACCTTGGGCTTCTTCTAAGGGATTTAGGTCATGTCTTTGAACATTTTCGACAATAGCGAACTCTAATGATTTTAAATCATCAGCCTCGGTAACTACGACGGGAATATCATGTAAACCAGCTTTTCTTGCAGCAAGCCATCTTCTTTCACCAGCAATAATTTCATATTTTGAATTATTAGAATTTGTCTCTCTTACAATAATTGGCTGTATTATCCCTCTTTCTTTAATTGAATTAGTTAAGTCTTCTAAATTTTCCTTATCAAAATTTTTTCTGGGTTGAAATTTATTTGGTACAATTTCACTTAATGGTAATTTATTTACTTTAGACTCAATTTTAGTTTCACCAATAAGAGAAGACAATCCTCTGCCTAATCCTTTTTTAATTTTTGAATTCATTAAGCAGCATCTCCCACGGTATCCTCTTGACTTATAAATTCATCAGTAAAATTGTAATAAGATTTACTTCCTGGACAATTTTTATCGTATATTAGGACTGGAACACCATGAGATGGTGCTTCCGATAATCGAACATTTCGAGGAATTACTGTTTGATAAACTTTTTCTTTGAAATAGTTTCTTGCCTCACTTTCAACTTGAGAAGATAATTTATTTCTCCTGTCATACATAGTTAATAGAATTCCTTGTATTTCTAATTTTGGGTTTAAATTAATTTTAACTCGCTCTATGGTCTTCATGAGTTGAGTTAATCCCTCTAATGCAAAAAATTCAGTTTGAAGAGGTACTAATAATGAATTGGACGATACTAAAGCCATAACTGTTAATAAGCTTAGCGATGGTGGGCAGTCAATTAGAATATAATCATATAAGGCCCCAGAATCATTTAAATAAGCGGTTAATTTAGCCTTCAATATAAAAGCTCTGTCACTATCACCAGCGGTTTCAACCTCTAGGCCAGATAAATCTACGTTAGAAGTTATTAAATCTAAATTTTCAAACTTTGTTTTCTTAATCACGCTAGAAATTGGCATAGTCCCATTTAAAATTCCGTATACAGTCAGATTTGATTGTTCTGTATTGGATAGTCCTAATCCAGTAGTAGCATTACCCTGTGGGTCTAGATCAATAACTAGAATTTTCTTTCCTTGTTGAGATAGAGCTGATGCTAAATTTATCACTGTTGTTGTTTTTCCAACTCCACCTTTTTGATTTATTATTGAAATTATTTTCATGATATTTTCTTTTTAATTTTTTTAATATTTATTAAAAATGAACCCTCATTAGTTAAACTTTTTTTTTCTTCATAATCTAGTTCCCATTCCTGAAGGGCATCATTTAAAATTTTTCTTCCCTTACTACCCATAAAAAAAATTATATTTTTATATTTTCTAAAATTTCTATTAACTAAATCAAGAATTACTGGCATAGGTTTAAAAGCTCTGGACATTATTGTTCCTGTTTCAATATTTTTTAATGTAAAAATATCTTTGTAAATTATCTCTGTGTTTAAATTTAATTTTTTTGAAACTTCTTTTAAAAAAACACATTTGTGGTGGCTTTTTTCATAAAGGTTAACTTTCATACTATGCTTGATTTTTTTCATTACTATTGCTACAATAAGCCCTGGCATCCCCCCTCCTGTTCCTAAATCAGAGGTTGTATTTGAATTTAAATCAACAAAATCAATGATTTGTGCTGAATCTAAAATATGTCGCTCTCTTATAGCCTCTTTTTTATAAATTTTTTTACTTATAATGTTAATTTCTTTATTTTTTTCTTGTATCATTGAAATTAAGCTTTCTAGGTCATTACAAGTTTCACGTGAAACATTTAAATTAGAAATTTTAGAATAAGAATTTAAAATTACATTGTCCATTAAGCTATATGCTTAATAGACTTTCTTTTAACGTGTGACAACAAAATATATACAGCTGCAGGGGTAATTCCATCGATTCTTAGTGCCTGGCCCATAGTTTTAGGCTTTATTTCCTTAAATTTTGCCTTAACTTCATTAGAAAGACCTGAAAATTGATCATAGTCAATATTATCAGGTATTATTAAATTCTCATCCCTTTTAAAAGCTAAGATGTCAGCCTTTTGTTTTTTCAAATAACCTCTGTAATGTGAATTAATTTCAATTTGCTCATCAATATCAGCACCATGATTTAAAATTTCAGGCCATATATCTCTAATTTTGATCATATTAACTGATTTTTGAGTTAAAATTTCTTCAGCTGATCGAAATACACCATCTTTAGCTATACTAATTCCAAATTTTTCAGCTTTAGAGGGTGAAATATTCAAATTAGACATCTGCAATGATATTTTGCTCAATTTTTCAAATTTATCATCAAATATCTCTTTTCTATTATTAGAAATTAAACCAATATTAATTCCTTTATTGGTAAGTCTTAAGTCAGCATTATCTGATCTAAGACTTAATCTATATTCAGCTCTAGATGTAAACATTCTATAGGGCTCAGCA
>MDTB01045774.1_pt1 | contig 14940 bp, 14 predicted proteins | sample 811161 | NCBI WGS metagenome assembly MDTB01 (sample SAMN05326650, study PRJNA326480) | marine metagenome | isolation source: seawater | place: Mediterranean Sea | collected 2009
AATGGATATTTGTCATTCCTTAACTGATTCCCAAAAACTAAGAAATTTTCAAAATATTATGATTATTAATGTTAAACAAAAGGAAGAAATACTATATTTAAAAAATACTATTTCTGAACTAAAAAATAGTAAAAATTAAAATTATTAATTGAATCGTCTACAGCATTTTTAAAAATAAAAATATTATTGATGTCTATATTACAAGAACCAGTTTATTTATATTTTCAATTGTTATACAAATAAGAAATTGCCGTTGTAGGATAAGTTAAAAGTATTTCCTTAGGAAAATAATATTGGAAAATGTTACTGACTTAAAAAGAAAAATCTTAGAATTAACAGGTGATTATTCAAGGAAAGCTCATACGGCTTTCAGACCGGACGGAGATGATTTACGTTTAGTCTGGAAAGAAGGAATGCCTATTCCCTATGCTGGTAGGGTTTTTACAGAAGAGGAGGTTGTTGCTGCAGTTTCATCTACCCTTGATTTTTGGCTTACTTTGGGAACTCAAGGCAATAAAATGGAAAGCGAATTATCTGAGTTTTTGGGGGTCAAAAAATGTTTATTAGTTAATTCTGGTTCTAGTGCAAACTTAGTTGCTATTTCAGCTCTTACCTCTCATAAATTAAGAGAAAAAAAAATTAATAAAGGTGATGAAGTAATCACAGTTGCCGCGGGATTCCCAACTACAGTCGCACCTATTCTGCAAATTGGAGCCAAACCAGTTTTTCTTGATGCTGATGTGATAACTGGAAACGCAAATTGTGACCAATTAGAAAAGGCATATAAAAAAGGAAAAACTAAAGCCGTTATGATGGCTCATGCTCTTGGTAATCCATTTAATCTTTCAAAAATATTAGAATTTTGTAGAAAATATAATCTTTGGCTTATTGAAGATAATTGTGATGCACTTGGGTGCAGTTACTCAATGCCCAAAGATTTGGCTTATAGATTAGGGTTTACCCAAAATAGTCCTGGACTTAATGATGGTCAAGATAGAATTATTAGATGGACAGGATCATGGGGTGATATTAGCACTCAAAGTTTTTATCCACCTCATCATCTAACAATGGGTGAAGGAGGAGCGGTAAATATTATTAATAGTCAAAAACTAGCGGTAATTGCAGAAAGTTTTAGAGATTGGGGTAGAGATTGTTGGTGTCCAAGTGGTGTAGACAATACTTGCGAAAAAAGATTTGATTGGCAACTTGGAGATCTTCCCAAAGGATATGATCATAAATATACTTATAGTCATTTAGGGTTTAACTTAAAACCTTTGGACATACAAGCCGCAATTGGCAGAGTTCAGCTTACTAAACTCCCTGAATTTATTAAAAAGAGAAAGGAAAACTGGAATTATTTAAGAAGTGGTCTAATTCAATCTGAAGATTTTTTAGATTTTGCTCTTCCTACTCATGCATTAAATTGGAATTTATCTTCAGAATTCTCATGGGATGATACAGAATGTAAGACTGAATGTTCTTGGTTTGGTTTTAAAATTTCAATTAAAGAAAATTCTCCCTTTTCCAGAACTGACTTAGCAAAAAAATTAGACGAAAATAAAATTGGTAACAGAATGCTGTTTGGAGGGAATTTAATTAGACAACCAGCTTTTATTCAAATTAAAAAAGAAGACCCTAATGCATATCGAGTTGTTTGTGAAACTAAAGGTTCAGATGAAATTATGAATAAAACTCTTTTTCTTGGCACTTACCCAGGATTGACAAAATCCATGATGGATTTTGAAATAAAAGTTATTAATGATTACATTTCACAATTCAGATAAATTTTGACTTCTGAATTTGCTGCAAAGTTAAATCAATTTATAAAAATTTTTTTTGCTAAAACATATTTTGAAAAAAATAGCTTCAGTTTTTATTTTTTTGTAAATAGATATTTGTATTTTGTATCTTATTTAACTCAATATAATTTTTGATATTATCAAACTATAAAATTAAAAATTATTCAATTTTAGTGATTTTTAATTTCAATGATTCAAATTTACAAAATTATTTAAGTTGACAAGACTAACTAATATGGCTTCTTTAGATATAAATTATTAGGATTTTTATCTTTTTATAATTAATAAAAGGATTTTTGATTTATAACATTTTTCTTTAATCATTTAAATGTAGTACTAATATTAAAAAAATTTTTATATTGATTTACTCTTCATAACATTTTAGAATCTTCAACACCACAAAAAATTAGATATGAATAAAAATATTAAAGAAAAAAAAGTAGCCCTAATAACTGGTGTGACTGGACAAGATGGGAGTTATCTTGCTGAATTTCTTTTGGGAAAAGGATATATTGTTCATGGTATAAAAAGGAGGTCAAGCAGTTTTAATACAGGGCGTATAGACCACATTTATGAAGATCCTCATAATATTGGTTCACATTTTAAACTTCATTACGGAGATTTAACTGACAGCACTAATCTATTAAGAATCATAAAAGATGTTGAACCAGATGAAATTTATAATTTAGGGGCACAAAGTCATGTTGCTGTAAGTTTTGAATCACCAGAATATACAGCTAATTGTGATGCCCTTGGGACCTTAAGAATCTTAGAGGCTGTTAGAATCTTAGGCTTAAATAAAAAAACAAAAATATATCAGGCTAGTACCAGTGAATTATATGGTCTTATTCAAGAATCACCACAAAATGAAAATACTCCTTTTTATCCGAGAAGTCCTTATGCGGCTGCAAAATTATATGCTTATTGGATAACAGTTAACTATAGAGAAGCTTATAAATTATTTGCTTGTAATGGAATCCTTTTTAATCATGAGAGCCCACGAAGAGGAGAAACTTTTGTTACTAGAAAAATTACTAGAGGTTTAGCAAGGATAGAAATTGGAACAGATTCCTGCCTTTATATGGGAAATCTAGATTCTAAAAGAGATTGGGGCCATGCTAAAGATTATGTAGAAATGCAGTGGCTAATGCTTCAGCAAGATCAACCGGAAGATTATGTAATAGCGAGTGGAAGAATGGAGACAGTAAGAACTTTTATTGAATTAAGTGCAAAAAAACTTTGCTGGAATAATGAAAAAAATCAAGATATAATTTGGGAAGGTGAAGGTATTGATGAAGTTGGCAGAAGAGCAGATACGGGTGCCATAGTAGTTAGAGTTGATAAAAGGTATTTTCGTCCGACCGAGGTTGAAGAATTATTAGGAGATGCATCTAAAGCAAAAAAAAAGTTAGGATGGGAGCCTAAAATTTCATTAGAAGAACTCATTGAAGAAATGATTTTCGAGGATTTGAAATTAGCAAAAAAAGAAGCTGTTTTAGATAGTAAATATTAAAAATTTTATGAAATTTATGCAAAGTGAAAAATTCATAAAAAGTTCCGATCGGATTTTTGTTGCAGGGGCAAATGGAATGGTGGGGCAAAGAATTTATAAAACTTTAATTGAAAAAGGATATGGAAAAAATGAGGAGGGAGGATGTATTTTGACTCCCTCAAGAAAGGAATTAAATCTTTTAAACTATGAAGAAGTTTTTAAATGGTTTAAAAATAAAAAACCTGATGTTGTGATAATTGCAGCTGCAAAAGTAGGAGGAATCTTAGCTAATAGTAATTATCCTTTTGAATTTCTTATTGAGAACTTAAAGATACAAAATAATTTAATAGAAATATCTTTTAATTTTTCTATAAATAGATTACTTTTCTTGGGAAGTAGTTGTATATATCCTAAATTTTGTAAGCAACCTATTAAAGAGGAATACTTACTCCAAGGTGTTCTTGAGAAAACAAATGAAAGTTATGCTTTGGCGAAGATTGCAGGTATAAAACTTTGTGAAGCATTGATAAATCAATATAGTTTTGATGCCATATCAATTATGCCTACTAATTTATATGGACCAGGTGATAATTATCATCCCTTAAATAGTCATGTTTTACCAGGCTTAATAAGACGTTTTCATGAGGCAAAAATAAATAAAAAAGATGCAGTAATTTGTTGGGGATCTGGAAGCCCAAAGCGTGAATTTTTACATGTTCAAGATCTCGCAGATGCCTCAGTTTTTTTATTAGAGAATTGGAAACCATCCAGAGATTCTTCCTCATTAAGTTGGGTAAATATTGGAACGGGTACAGATATTACAATAAAAGAATTAGCGGAAAAAATTAAAAGTGTAGTAGGTTTTGATGGCGAAATTAAATGGGATAAAAGTAAACCAGATGGTACTCCTCAAAAGAAATTAGATGTAACCCTTATCAATAAAATTGGTTGGAGCTCAAAAATTAGTTTGGATGAAGGTTTGAAAAGGACTTATCAAACCTTTAAAATTGAAAATCAAATTAAATGAATCATCATTTTATTTCTGATTTAAAGTAATTTATCGTTAGATCAAGCCCTTCTCTAATATCTACTTTTGGTTCCCATCTAATTATTTCTTTAGCTAAAGAAATGTCTGGTTTTCTTTGCCTTGGATCATCTTCAGGCATTTTTTGATAGATCAATTTAACATTTGGGTTTGTTTTTTCTTTTATCATTTCAGCTAATTCATTTATGGTAAATTCACATGGATTACCTAAATTAACAGGTTTCTCATAGTCAGAATTCATTAATTTTAAAAACCCATTAATCAAATCATCAACATAACAAAATGATCTTGTTTGTTCTCCATTACCATTAATGGTTAATGGGTTATTCTGGAGGGCCTGTGTAATTAAATTGCTAACAACTCTACCATCATCTTGTAGCATCCTTGGGCCATAAGTATTAAATATTCTCGCAATCCTTATATTGACATTATGTATCTTATTATAGTCATAGCATAGAGTTTCCGAGATTCTTTTCCCTTCGTCATAGCAACTTCTTGGGCCAAAACTATTGACATTTCCTTTATATAATTCTGATTGAGGACTCTGCTCTGGATCTCCATATATTTCACTAGTTGAGGCTAAGAATAATGAAGCATTGACCCTCTTTGCTAATCCCAGCATATTATAAGTTCCTAAAAAACTTGTTTTTGCAGTTTTAATTGGGTTCTGTTGATAATGTATTGGCGAAGCTGGACACGCTAAATGCCAAATTCTATCAACTTCTAAGTAAACAGGCTCAACTACATCATGCTCTAAGAATTTGAAATTATCATGATTTATCCAATGCTGAATATTCTTTTCTCTACCTGTGAAATTATTATCTAAACAAATCACTTCTTCATTAGCGTTCATTAATCTATCTATTAAATGAGAGCCTAGAAAACCAGAACCTCCAGTTACTAAATTTCTAATATTTTTATTCAAAACAATTCTCCATAAAAGCTTCCAATTAATCTTAAATGCATGCTTTTATTCTACAAGCGCAGGTAATAATTCATAATCCTTCTTAAATTTAATCCACAAAAGTTTTTCTTTAAAAAAATTTTAATAGACTGCTAGAATTATTTATAAATTTTGGAAATTTATAAAACTTGTAAAAGTTTGTTTTTTTTACTTTTATTAAATTTTGGGATTTCTATAGGCTATATTGAATTGCCTCAAATTTATGAATTTGAAAAAATATCGATGAAAAAATTTTTATCTACAAATATATTTTTAAATCTAATAGTTTATAAAATCAAACATTTGCCTTTATTCTCAAGAATTAATGATTAAAAATAAAAAATCTAAAAAAAAAATTGTTGTCGTTGGTGGAGGATATATAGGAGCTGTACTATCTTCAGTTATTGCTGAGAAAGGCGCAGAAGTCACTGTAATTGATATTAATCAAAAAATTATAGATTGCTATAGAAAGGGAGTAAGCCCTGTTAATGAACCTGGACTCGATAAATTAATTAAAAAGGTTGTTCAAAATGGGAATTTAAAAGCTACTAGTGAATTTTCTGTAATTCAAGACTCACAAGTAATTTTAATCACTGTTGGTACCCCATTAAATGAGGATGGGACTGCTAATAAATCAGCAATTAATAGTGCAGTTAAGAGTATTAAGCCCTTTATAAAGGATGGACAATTAGTAATTGTTAAAAGTACAGTCCCTCCTCTCACTACTGAAAATGATGTAGCAATACCTTTAAGAAAAAAAGCAAATATAAATGTTGCTTTTTGCCCTGAAAGATTAGCAGAGGGAAATGCAATTGATGAATGTAGAAAGATTCCAGTAGTAATTGGAGGAGTAGATCAAGAGAGTAATATTAAAGCTGAGGAATTTTGGACGGAAACCTTGGGGATAAATTGCATAACCTTGCAAACTTCAAGAGCTGCTGAATTAGTTAAACTTGCTGATAATGCTTGGATCGATTTAAACATAGCATTGGCTTTTGAATTGGCTAAAGTTTCTGATCATCTTGAAATTGATGTTTTAGAAGTTATTAAAGCGGCTAATAGTCTTCCAAAAGGACAATCGTTTGTAAATATATTGCAGCCTTCTTTAGGAGTTGGCGGATATTGTCTAACTAAAGATCCTTTATTTTTAAATTCCTTTTCAAAAAAATTTAATTCAAGTTTTAAAACTGCCTTAACCTCCAGGGATGTTAATAATGAAAGTCCTATTTATGCTGTTAATAGGATCCATGAATCTTTAATTAATTCATTTAAAAATAAAAAGCCTGAAAAAATACAAATTGCAATCTTGGGATTATCATTTAAAAGTAATACTGGAGACTGTAGATTTACCCCAACTTTACCAGCAGTTAAGAAACTTATGGAATATGGCTATAAACTAAAAACGTTCGATAAAAATATTACTAATGAAGATTATGCCTCTTTTGGAGACGTTATTAGAGTAAATTCAATTAATGATGCTTTAAAAGATTCTGATGCGGTAGCATTTTTTACTGGGCATGATGAATTTCATGATATTTCTATTGATACATTAAAAGATAATCTTTGCTCTGGAGCAGTTATTTTTGATGGAAGAATGTTTTTCTCTAGAGAAAAAATTATTCAATTTGAAAATGCTGGTTTTGTTTTTAAGGGAGTTGGAAGATGATTAAAAATAAAGTAATGGTTACAGGTGGTGCAGGCTTTATTGGTTCGAAGTTGGTAAAAAGGCTTCTTGAAGAAAATAAAAAGGTTTATGTTTATGATTTGATCCCTTTAGAAAAGGCTAGTAGATTAAATGATATTAAAGATAATAAAAATTTTTTTTATACAGAAGGCGATTTAAGAGATAAAGAAAAAATCGATGATTGGTATGTAAAAGACGCTACTCATCTTTTTCATTTAGCGAGTGTGGTCGGAGTTAATCTTTATATTGATAACCCATTGGCTTTAATTGATATTGTTGTTGGAGGAACAAGAAGTTTACTTGAGTTAGCTACTTTATACAAAACAAGAGTTATTTTTACTAGCACAAGTGAAGTTTATGGAAAAAATCCTGATATACCTTGGAGTGAAGATGATGATCGGGTTTTAGGACCTACTTCTATAGATAGATGGAGTTATAGCTCAAGTAAAGCAGTTTGTGAACATATGCTTTTTTCTCTTGGAAGAAGTAACGATTTACCTTTTACGATTATTAGATTTTTTAATGTTTATGGTCCTGGACAAGCCCCTATTTTTGTTGTCTCAAAATCAATATATCAAGTTTTAAATAATGAGTCCCCCTTCCTTTATGATTCAGGTAAACAAACAAGATGCTTTACTTATGTCGATGATGCTATAGATGGAGTTTTAAAGGCTAGTGAATCAGAAAAAGCACTTGGACAAATTTTTAATATAGGATCAAATGTTGAGACATCCATGGATCAAGTAATTAAATTAATAATTGATGCTTCTGGTAAAAATTTACAAATAAAAGAGTTTTTTACAGATAATGAATATGGAGATAGGTATGAAGATATTCCAAGAAGAATTCCAGATGTATCTAAGTCAAAAAAAATATTAAATTGGGAAATAACTACTTCTCTTGATGATGGAATTAAAAAAATATTTAAATGGAGTCAAGAAAACCCTTGGTGGAGTAAATAATTAGAAAATAGTTTTTTACTTAAAGTACTTTTTTATAAAATTACCTTAAAATGTTAAATTTATAGTGCTAACCTTTTAAACAAATTAATGATTTTTATCAAATGAGTGGGGATAGGAGAGGTATCATTTTAGCCGGAGGAACAGGATCTAGATTATTTCCTCTAACCAAAACTATCTGTAAGCAGTTATTACCACTTTATGATAAACCAATGATTTATTACCCTTTAAGCATTCTTATGCTTTCTGGGATAAAGGAAATCCTAATTATAGTTTCTCCTAGTCAAGAAGAATTATTCAAAGGGCTTTTAGGAGATGGTAGTCAGTGGGGTATTAGTATCGAATATGCTTTACAAAAAAAGCCAAATGGTATTGCAGAGGCATTCTTAATAGCTGAGGAATTTATTAAAAAAAGAAAAGTAGCTTTAATTCTTGGAGATAATTTCTTTCATGGCAGCCAATTATCAAATACTCTAAGTAGAATCAATAAAAAAAATGAGAATACAATCTTTGTTTATCCCGTTAAAAATCCAAATAGTTTTGGAATAGTTGAATTTAATGATGAAGGTAATGCTTTGAATATAGAGGAAAAACCAAAAAATCCAAAAAGTAATTTTGCGGTAACTGGTTTGTATTTTTATGATGAGACGGTTTTTGATAAAGCCAAAAAAGTTACTCCTTCAGATAGAGGTGAATTAGAGATTAGTTCTCTTAACCAAATTTATTTAGATGAAAGTAATTTGAAGGTTGAAATTTTAAATAGAGGATCTGCCTGGCTAGATACTGGCACTTTTGATGCACTACAAGAAGCAAATCAATATATTAGGATACTTGAAGAAAGGCAGGGATTGAAAATTGGTTGTCCAGAAGAAATATCGTGGAGACAAAAATGGATTAATGATAAAGATTTAGAAGATTTGGCGCGTCAGTTCCCAAAGAGTGGATATGGTCATTACCTTTTAAAATTAATAAAATAAAAAGTTAAATATTTCATGAGTATGGGAGTACTTAATTTATTGGTAAATTAATCAATAACCTATTTAGAGTCCGTGGTATAATTTTGAAACTGGAAATTGATTAATGCACTTAGTAAGAAGTCCTTTAAGGCTTTCTTTAGGGGGCGGAGGAACTGATTTGCCTTCCTATTATAGAAAAAGAGGCGGTTATTTAATTGCAGCAGCAATTGATAAATATGTATATACATCAATCATAAAGCCCTTTTCAAAAGGAATTTATTTAAAGTATTCCGAGATGGAAATGGTTAATTCTGCAGATCAGATTAAACACAATATCTTCAGAGAAGTTTTATCTATGGATGATAAGTTAAATCAGAAAAATCAAATTGAGATAACTACTCTTGCTGACATACCCTATGGCACAGGTTTAGGCTCTTCTGGAGCATTTACTGTCTCATTAATTAAAGCATTATCTTTGTGGAATAAAGAAGGTAAATCAAATAAAAGGATTGCTGAGGAAGCTTGTCACATAGAGATAGATAGGCTGCAAGAACCTGTAGGTAAACAGGATCAATATATCTCAGCTATTGGCGGCATACAAGAATTTTTCTTTAATAAAGACGATACCGTTGAAATAAGACAATTAGATATCTCTACTCAATCAATGAGAGAATTCAAAGAGTCTTGCATAATTTTCTATACAGGTAAATCAAGATCTGCATCAAATATTTTGCTTGAGCAGGATAAGAAATCCAAAGAGAACGAAAGTGAAATGATTTACAACTTGGATCAAACTAAAGAGCTTGGTTTTACAACAAAAAATTTATTATTAAATGGTGATATTTTGCAATATGGATTGCTTCTCAAAGATCATTGGAAAAATAAACTAAAAAGAAGTCCTAATATGTGTAATGAAGAATTAAAAGAGTCTTATCATATTGCTCTTGATAATGGAGCTTTAGGTGGAAAATTAATCGGAGCAGGAGGAGGAGGATTCTTTATGTTTATTAGTAGTGATAAATCAAAACTAAGAGAGGCAATGGTAAAAAGAGGTTATTTTGAATTGGATTATCAAATAGATTACTTGGGCGTTCATACATTAATATCAGAATAAGATGCAAATAGTAATTTTGTGTGGAGGAGAAGGCAAAAGAATTAAAAAATTATTTCCAAAAAAACCAAAAGGACTTATTGAAATTAATAAAAAACCTTTCATGGAGCATATTTTTGAAAGTTTAATAACAAATGGTATGAAAGATATCGTTATGTGTACTGGTATTGGACATGAAGATTATTTCTCATATTTTGGAAATAAATTTAATGGATTAAATATCTCATATTCAAAAGATCCCAAAAATCAATCTCTAGGCACAGGAGGCGCTATTTTAAACGCTTCCGATTTATTAAATAATATTTTTTTTGTACAATATGGAGATACCCTTTTAGATATTGACTATAAATTAGTACTTGATTCCCATTTAAACTCAAAAAAAAACATGACAATGACTGTTCTTCCCATTTCTAAGTCTGAGGAAAAACCAAATGTTTTTTTTGATTCAAAGGAGGGTTTAGTAAAGTATGAAAAAGGTTCTAATTCTGAATCATTTCAATATATAGATTATGGATTACTACTTTTTAATAAGAGTGAGATATTAAAATATAGATCTTCGTTAAATAAAAATTTAGATTTAGGGTTTATCCAATCAGATTTATGTAAATCTAATAAATGCAATTTATTTTTTGCAAATAAGAAATACCTTGAGATTGGAACTCCTAAGTCTTATTATTGTACGAAAAACGAACTAACGAGGTTATGAATTATGTTAGAAGATTTATCAATAAAAATTTTTTCTGACGGAGCAAATCTTGACGATATTAATAAATTGGCAAAAAACGAAATAATATCTGGAATTACTACTAATCCAACACTTATGAGAAAAGCTGGTGTTACTGATTATTATGGTTTTTGCAAATTAGCTTCAAAGTATGCGGGTCTTAAACCTATTTCTTTAGAGGTTTTTTCTGACGATATTGATGAAATGTATAATCAGGCACATACATTGTCGGAAATAAATCCAAATGTTTCTGTTAAGATTCCCATAACTAATTCGAGAGGAGTTTCTACTCTTGATTTGGTTAGGAAATTATCTAATGAAAAAATAAGTATAAATGTGACTGGAATACTTTCCTTAAATCAAATAGAACTTGCTATTGATAATATGGATGAAAAATCACATTCATATTTGTCAATATTTGCAGGTAGAATTGCCGATACTGGGAGAGATCCTTTACCAATCGTTAAGGAAGCAATAAGTCTGGCAGAACGAAAAAAGAAAAATATTGAATTCATATGGGCTAGTACAAGAGAAGTCTTCAACGTTTATCAGGCATCTTCAATTAATTGTCATATTATTACTTGTACTCCTGATATTATTTCAAAATTAAAAATGAGAAATAAGAATTTAGATCAACTATCTTTAGAAACTGTCCAAATGTTTTATCAGGATGCTTTGAAATCAGGTTTTACTTTATAAAATTATTTTTAGTAGTTCAATTAAATGTTTATGATTTTTACATAAATAGTCTTCTACTCCGATTGTTATTTCTGATAAAAAAATAGTTTTTGTACCGGCATTAACACCAGCATAAATATCTTTTGCTCTATCACCAATCATGAATGATGAAGAAAGATTTATATTATATTTTTTGCTTGCTTTTAAAAGCATTCCGGGTTTGGGTTTTCGACAATTACATTCAAAGTCATTACCATGAGGACAGATAAAAGAATATTCAATACCTAACTTTCTAATAATAAATTTATTAATCTCGAAAACTGATTTTTGATCTATATCTCCTCTACCAATATCTGGTTGATTTGTAACAACGATGGGTATGTATGAAAAACTTTTTATTAAGCGTATCAAATAAAATGCTTCTTCAAATATTTCTATTTCTTCACTATGCCAAGGAGGCCTTGAAACTAAATCGCTAATACGTATTGCTTTGTTTAAAACCCCATCTCTGTCTAAAAATACGGCTTTATTTTTAATCATAACTGGATATTATTTGGGCTTTTTTTAAAAAAATAATCACCTTGAATTAAATTCCTTTTTTTATCATAAATTCTATTAAAGGAATCTTTGAGTATAAATCCTTCTGTATTAAGAAAATCTTCGATATTTTTTAATAGTGGCTGATTTTCATATAATTCAACGCTAGATGCCTCTATATAAAGATAATTAATTTTCTTCAGAACCTCTTTTGAACCTTTTAGCACTTCTAGTTCATATCCTTGTACGTCAATTTTCAATAAAATAGAACTGTATTTACTTATTTCTTCAATCCACTCATCTAAAATCTTTATTTCAATATCTTCAAACATATTTGTTTCATGAATTCCAAAGTTTTTTTGTAATTCTTTAATAGGCAAAATTGAAGAACTATCAGGAGAAGAGGCTACATTCATTCTTGTTTTATGTTGATAACTGCCTAATGCATAATTATATGCTTTTATATTTTTAAATAATGCTGCAAGCCTTTGATATTTCTTGAATTGTGAATTTAAAGCTTCAAAAGATATAACATCGACCTCTGGAAAGAATAGTTTTGATACGAATGTAAATTGACCTTTATTGCAACCAATATCGATAATTAAATCCAATTTTTGTTTTTTTAACGATTTTAAAATTTTGGAATGTTCAAAACCAGGAATTACTAATAAAGGTAGGCCTATCCAACTTTTAGGTTTAAATAATAGATAAATTAATTTCTTTATTCTTAAAAAAAACAACTCAATTTCTGTATTCTGTTTAATATACAATTAATTTTTTAATATAGCAATTTATATAAACAAATTATTATCACATCTCTTTATTTTAAATAAGATAATCAAGAATGATAAAATAAATAAAAATAAAAAAAAGAATCTTGAAAGCTGTAATTTTAGCTGGTGGGTTTGGAACTAGGTTATCAGAGGAGACTCATCTAAAACCAAAACCTATGGTCGAAATAGGTGGAAAACCAATTCTTTGGCACATTCTAAAAATATATAGTCATTTTGGCATTAATGATTTTATTATTTGCTGCGGTTACAAAGGTTATGTCATTAAAGAATATTTTGCGAATTATTTTTTGCATACTAATGACATAGTATTGGATATTAAAAAAAATAATATGGAAATAATTAATTCTAGAAATGAACCTTGGAAATTAACGTTAATTGATACTGGACAAAATACAATGACTGGAGGCCGTTTATTGAGGGTAAAAGATTATGTGAAAAATGAAAGTTTTTGTTTTACTTATGGAGATGGTGTAGCTAATATTAATCTAAATTCTTTAATTAAGGCGCATAATAATTCTTCCAAATTAGCCACTTTAACAGCTGTTCAACCTCCAGGTAGATATGGTGCTTTAAATATAAAGGGTAGCAATGTAATACAGTTTAAAGAAAAACCCTCTGGAGATAATTCTTGGATTAATGGAGGATTTTTTATTTTAGAGCCATCAATTTTTGATCTTATAGATGGTGATGATATATCGTGGGAAAACGAACCATTAAATAAATTATCAGAATCTAGAGAATTGAATGTATATAAACATAATGGATTTTGGCAGCCTATGGATACTTTAAGGGATAAAGTATTACTTGAAAATTTGTGGCTTCAAAATGAGGCTCCTTGGAAGATTTGGTAGATTTTAAAATGATTGAAAATAGCTATAATTTGCCAAAAACACAATTTTGGAAAAATAAAAAAGTTTTAATAACTGGTCATAATGGTTTCAAAGGTAGTTGGCTTACTTTATGGCTACTTTCATTAGGTGCAATTATTTCTGGTTTTTCTAAGGAAAATGATAATGAACTTGATCTCTTCAAAGAGTTAGAAATAAGTAAGGATATTGAAAATAATATTCTTGATATATCTAATAAGGAGAAACTATTCAAAATCATAAAGTCCTTTAAGCCTGATATTATTTTTCATCTTGCAGCACAACCTCTTGTTAGAAGAAGTTATAAAGAACCATCATTAACTTGGTTAACAAATGTTTTTGGAACAATGAATTTACTTGAAGGCTCAAGACTATTAGAAAATAAATGTGCTGTAATAATAGTGACTTCAGACAAAGTTTATGAAAATAAAAAATCGATATATGGTTATAAAGAGAATGATAAATTAGGAGGTCATGATCCTTACAGTAGTAGTAAAGCAGCATGTGAAATACTTACTTCATCTTGGCGTGATAGTTTCTGCGGTAATGAAATTTATCAAAAAAATAATTTATTTATTGCTAGTGCAAGAGCAGGTAATGTAATTGGTGGAGGGGATTGGGCAGAAGACAGAATTATTCCAGATTTAATAAAAGCTTCGATAAATAATACCCCCCTTTACTTAAGAAATCCACTGGCTACGAGGCCATGGCAGCATGTATTAGAACCTTTAAGTGGATATTTATGTTTAGCTGAAAATTTGTTTTCGAGCGAGTCAAGAAATTTAGCTTCAAGTTTTAATTTTGGTCCTCATATTACCTCCAATAAAAAAGTAGAAGAATTAATAAATGAAACACAAATGTATTGGCCAAAAGATTTAACTATTAATTATTCTGAAAGTTCTTTGCACGAGGCTCATCTCTTAAATCTTAATATTGATAAGGCATATCATGCATTAAATTGGACTCCAAGATGGCAATTTAATAAATCAGTTGAAATGACAACTAATTGGTACAAATTATTTTTTTTTGAAAAAGTTAAAGCAAAAGAATTATGTATTTTTGATATAAATAAGTTTTGTAATTTGTCTTAGAAAAAATTTAAAATAATGGGTTATTTAATAACAGGTGCAAATGGGTTTATTGGATCTTATGTTTTAAGAGAATTTCTAAAATTTGAAAATGTTTATGCATCAAGAAGAAATCCAAAAAAGAATATTAAATGTCAACTATCAAGAGAACCTGTTTGGATAAATAAATCATTTTATGATATCTCTAAAAGGGATTTAAAGGGTATTAAAGTGATAATTCATTTATCGGCTGCTGGAGTAAGTCCAAAGGTCGTTTCTAAAAAT